>MKWU01000536.1_pt1 | contig 71785 bp, 61 predicted proteins | sample 809101 | NCBI WGS metagenome assembly MKWU01 (sample SAMN05860141, study PRJNA318959) | sponge metagenome | host: Aplysina aerophoba | place: Slovenia: Piran, Adriatic Sea, Gulf of Piran | collected 2013-05-07 | reverse complement strand
CGGTTAATGGGCTTGTCACGAAAGGGTTCACCATTTCACAGGATCTTCATGGAAGTATAGCTTACCTTTGGTTATTCCGACATTGCAAAGTGACAGGGCTGGCGAGACGCCTTATAATTTGCCGGTATGGGACCTGAAGCCGTTTCTTCACCTCCCGGACCTGACTCGGTGCTGTTGGAGACCACGTTGCGGACCCGCCTGCCCTTTCGGGCCGAACTGGTGAACGTCGTGCCGTTGCGCGGGGACGCGTCGAATCGGCGCTATTATCGGCTCACGTTGAAAAACGGCCCCATCCCCTCGCTGATCCTGATGCAGTTGGCGGACCCTGAGGGATTCAAGGTCTCGGAAGAGGCCGTGAGCGGTGCTGCTGCGGACGTACGGGAACTGCCGTTTCTGAATGTCCTGCGGCCATTGGCCCGGTCAGGGATCCCGGTACCCGAGTTGCATTTCTATGATGAAGCCGCCGGGCTCCTGTATCTCCAGGATTTCGGTGACCTGACTCTGTTTCATGCGTGTGGCAGGGATGGGGAACCTGCCGTTCGGAAATACTATCCATTGGCCGTCGATACGTTGGTCCGGATCCATCTTCGACTGACGGCACACGGTGCCGATGAATGCCAGGCCTTCTCCCGCTCGTTTGATGAACCGCTCTTGATGTGGGAGTTCGAGCATTTTTTGGAATACGGCATTTGGGCCAGGCGCGACAAAAAACCGATGTGTGCGGATGACGAAAAGGTGATTCGCAACGGGTTTTCCACCATCGCCGAATGGATTGCCGGCCAATCACGGGTCTTTACGCATCGCGATTATCACTCACGGAATTTGATGGTGGACGGTGATCGACTGGGGGTCATTGATTTTCAGGATGCGTTATTGGGACCGGCAACCTATGACCTGGCCTCGCTTCTCCGGGATTCCTACATGTCGTTGGATGAAGCGTTTGTCGATGAGATGATTGACCGATACGTCACCGGGATGTGTGCAGGGCTGGAATCGGATGATCAGGATCGCCTGCTGTTGACGGATCGTGCGGCGTTCCGGCGGCTCTTTGATTTCACGAGTATTCAACGCAATCTGAAAGCCGCCGGCCGATTCGTGTATATTGATCGGGTCAAGGGGAACCCCAAGTTTCTTGCGGATATCCCCCGGACATTGGGCTACGTGCGGCGAAACCTGGAAAGATATCCCGAATTGGAACCGCTCCTTCTGCACCTGACGCCCTATGTTCCTGAATGGCGGTGAGGATGATCCCATGAAAGCCATGGTCCTGGCAGCGGGTCGCGGCATCCGACTCCGTCCGTTGACGGAGTCCGTTCCGAAACCGCTCCTGCCCCTGGGACCCTATCCGCTCCTGGTGTGGAATCTCCTCCTGCTGCGTCGTCATGGTGTCGAGAACGTGATGATCAACCTTCACTACCTCGGCGAGCAGATCAGACAGACGTTGGGTGATGGCTCGCAATGGCACATGAACCTTTCGTATTCACATGAACCTGTGTTGCTGGGAACGGGAGGCGGCATCAAGCGTGTCGAGGAGTTTTTTGAGGGCGGGCCCTTTCTTGTGTTGAACGGAGACACGATCGCGGAACTCGATGTCTCCCGCCTGGTTGCATGTCACCGGAAAAAAGAAGCGCTTGCCACCATGGTGCTCCGTGATGATCCTGACGTTGAACACTGGAGTGTGATCGAGACGGATGGAGACGACCGGGTCATGCGAATTCAGGGGAAAGGGCGTGCGGCTCGAGAGAACGACGCGCCCCCGTGCCGTCGCATGTTTGCCGGCGTTCACGTGCTCGATCCGTTGATGCTGCGTCACGTCCCTCAAGGGGCATTTTCTTCGATCATCGACGCTTACGTATGGTGGCTGGAACGGGGAGCCATGGTCGCCGGGTACGTGTTTTCCGGGTACTGGTCAGACGTCGGAACGCCAGAACGCTATGCGCAGGTCCAACGCGACGTCGACACGGGAATCCTCAACGTTCCCGAATGAGATCCGGCAATGAAGACGTCAATCCCGGAAGAACTGCTCCCGCTGCTCCAGGATCTGGGCGAACGACTTCTCGAGGGAAATTCCCTTTCAGAAAGCCTGTCGCGCCTGTGCCGACAATTGACGCAACGCTTTTCGTTTCCTTTGGTGTGGGTGGCGATCCGGGGGGCTGACGGAGAGCTCTCCGTGTATCCACGGGCAGGTGATGTACATTCGGATCCGTCACGTGACGGGTTGACCGACGAGGAACGGCGTGACGTGGAATCCGTACTTGATACGCACAAGACGCTTCATCTCCAAGAGGAAGGTGACCGGGCTGACGGGGCGCCGTGTCTCGTGGGCGGAAGACCTTACCCGGCGCAACTCGTGACTCCACTCCGTACGCGGGACTCGGTGCTCGGTGTCCTGGCCATCTGTGGCGCGCATCGGGACGCGTTCGATCCATTCACGATTCAATGGGTTGAAGGCTTTGCACGGCACATGACGATCATGCTGTCCCTGGCCAGGGTTCGCAAAGAGACGGAAGCGCGAATATTACACTTGGCGCATCACGATCCCTTGACCGATTTACCCAATCGGATTCTGTTCTCGGACTGTCTCAGGCAAGCATTGGCCCAGGCCGAACGACACGGTCGGGGAGTCGGGGTCCTCTTCGTAGACCTGGATCATTTCAAATCGATTAATGATTCCCTGGGGCATGAGACGGGGGACGCGTTGCTCAAAATCGTGGCGGACCGTCTGGTGTGTTGCGTGCGTCGGACGGATACCATCGCCCGGCTCAGCGGCGATGAGTTTACCATGGTGTTGCAGGATTTGAACCGGGAGCAGGACGCCGTGTACGTGGCGCAGAAGATCCTGGAAGCCGTCTGCCGACCTGCCACCGTGGGAGATCAGACGATCCCGGTCACGGCCAGCGTGGGCATCGCGTTGTTTCCCGCCGATGCGACCGATCCTGATGCCTTGCTGGCGCAGGCCGACCGGGCGATGTACCGCGCAAAAGAAAAAGGCGGGCATTGCTGGCAATTCGTGTCCGAGAAAATGAACGCGCAGGCGCTTGAACGGTTCGCATCGTCAAAGAAGCGTGATTCACAGCGTTGACTAAAAGCCACGCTTGTTGAAAAAAAACATCAGCTATCCCCGCCGTTGTTGTCGAAACCTCCTTCTCGGGTATTCTTTCTCTCTTGGTCATATCTCCCTCTTGAAAAGGCTTTTGGCCAATACTGGCAAGCCTTTTAGACATTGGTGATTGGTCCGTTCGAGGCGTGTTGAAACAACAACAGCTGCCGCATTGCGGAAAATTGGCCCCGTTCTTGCAAGCACCTTCTTATGAGTAGAGACGAAAGTCTCGTGTCCGGAAAACAACCTGCCGTTAAGGGCAGATATGGAACAGGCAGCATCCGGTTAGTAAGAAGGAGGGTATACCATGAAAACACATCAACCAATCATTGTGATCACGTTGTCGTGTTTGCTGTTGCTGGTGTCGGCTTGTGGAAAGAAGTCGATTCGCGGCGTCAGTGGGGGGGAGGATCTGATCTCAAGCGAGGTCAACCATGAAGGGACGGATCATGACGAAGACCTGTATGGTGATTCCTCTGTCCCGTTTGAGGAGTCCTTAGTGGCAGATGGGAATGACTCCGAGACAGTAGAAGCGTTATCAGCCGCCGATCTTAACGACGGTCAGGGCAAGATCGCGATTGTCGGAGGAAGACCAGAAGGAGCTTCGTCCATTTTTCCTGCCTCGACAAGAAGCGGAATAGCGGGTTCTTCCGGTGCGGCGTTGGGGGTCGGAACCGGCAATGGTATGGGCGGGATGCTGAACCGGGACACGTTGGCGGCTTCCGGGCCCTCGTCCGAGACTTCTGCCGCTCAGGGGTCTGCTCGGAGAACCGGCGCACGGACTCTTCGGGATGTCTATTTTGCGTATGACAGTTGGCGACTCTCGGAGCAGTCCCACCGGATTTTGGAAGCCAATGCCGAGTGGCTCAAGGCCCATCCGCATGCCCGCCTGACCATTGAAGGGCATTGCGACGAGCGGGGAACGCAGGCGTACAATTACGTCCTCGGCGAAAGACGGGCTGAGACGGCCAAACAGTATTTGTCGCATTTAGGGGTTCCTCCCTATCAAATGATGGTGGTCTCTTACGGAAAGGACAGGCCGGTCTGCCACGTGTTCAGCGCACCATGTTTCCGGTCCAATCGTCGAGCGCATTTTTCCATCGACGTGAATACGGCGTCACACGAGTAGCGATATTCACTGACAATTTCGCCCTCCAATTCCCTCTCCCCTTGTGGGAGAGGGCTGGGGTGAGGGGGCAAAAGCCCTGGATCCCTATCCTCTCCGCAGACTCATCCGTTCATCACGACGCCGCAATATGCGTCAGCCGAGCATCTATCCGTTCCGCTTCCTCAATCCGATTCACAAGCCGAAGTAACCCGGCATACTGTTCGAGACTGGGAATGAGCCGGGGATGATCGACGCCATAGGCCATCTCTCGGATGTTTAGCGCCTGTTCCACCAGAGGGATGGCTTTCGCATAGTCTTTCCTGGTTTCGAACACTAAAGCCAGGCTGCTCAAACTCATGGCCATGCGGGGGTCCGTGGCCCCGACCGAAGCCGCCCACACGGGGAGTGCACGCCAGAAATAAGGCTCGGCCGTCGTCACATCCCCTCGGACACGATACAGTTCACCGACGTCATGCAACGCCGCGGCAAGATCGCTGCTCTGTTGTCCCGTGGCCTCAGCCTCGCGCAGCGCTTCGAGAAGGACGCGTTCCTTCTCGGCATCGTCACTCTCGCTGAACACGTTGGGCTCAGGGGTTGAGGCAGGAGGCACGGGCACATTGTCTTCGCAAGCCGTCAGGACGAGAAACAAGCAAAGCCATGCCATCCCTTGGGGTAAAAATGGTTTCATCATTGCGGGCTCATCAGAAAACCAGGCCGGTACGCCAACTGGCGCAGAATTCGTGAAAGGTGGAGTCGGTCTGGACTTTTGGGGACGTCCGCTGTAGCCTACGTAGTATCAGGGTGTCTGGTGAACCAGTGTTGTTGGAATCACGAGTCATGAAGGAATATCCGTGAACGTCTTGCATCGAATCGAGAAATTTTTTCGCCGGGATTTGTGGCTTCAAAACTCCGCAACGCTTCAGGGCTTGTCAGCTTTCTACATTAAACCCCTGCGGTTGATCGTGGTGGCGATCTCGGATTTTCGTGATGGCGTGCTCAGCATCCGGGCGACGAGTCTTGTTTCGACCACGCTATTGTCTCTTGTTCCTTTTCTGGCGGTGACGTTCTCCGTGTTGAAAGCCTTCGGCGTGCATCAACAGTTCGAACCGTTGCTTGTCCAAGGCCTGGAACCGTTGGGGGAAAAAGGGTCGGAAATCGCCGGTCACATTGTCGAATTCGTCAACAACCTCAAAGTCGGTGCCCTGGGAGCCGTTGGCTTGGCAGGGTTGTTTTATACCACGTATTCACTGATCGACAAAATCGAAGAAGCCCTCAATTATATCTGGCGGGTGCGCGACGCGCGACCTCTGACCAGAAAATTTACCGACTATTTGAGTGTGGTCCTGGTGGGACCCGTGCTGGTTTTTACGGCCGTGGCCACCATCGCCTCGGCCCAAAGCCATTGGCTCGTGCAAACGATATTGCGAATCGAACCCGTGGGGATCGCCGTGCTCTGGATGACGGCCCTGATGCCGTTTGTGTTGATTTGTCTCGGGTTCACGTTTTTGTACAAGTTCGTTCCTCATACGCAAGTGAGCGTCGCGTCAGCCCTGGTGGGTGGAGTGACGGGCGGGATCTTGTGGAAAGTCGTCGGGATGCTGTTTGCGTCTTTCGTCGCCGGAGCGACGCGCTACAGTGCCATTTATTCCAGTTTTGCCATTTTGATTTTGTTCCTCATCTGGCTCTACGTCGGCTGGCTGATCGTCCTGGTCGGCGCGCAAGTGGCGTATTATCATCAACATCCCACCGCCTATCTGACCCGCCTCCGATGGAAACAGCACACCGCGGCCTTCCAGGAACATCTGGCCCTGACCATGCTGGTCCACGTCACACGGCAGTATACGGCCGGTGAGCCACCCTATCAGGTTCAGCAATTGGCTGCGAAATTAGGGGTGCCTCTTTCCGCGCTGGAAGCCCTCGTCGAAAATTTCGTGAATCACGGCTTGGTGTATCGAACGGCCGAACCCAAAGGCATCACCTTGGGACGCCCACCGGAACAGATCACCGTGCTGGAAGTGCTGCAACTCGTCGCGCATAAAGACCAGACGCCCACCGACATGGTGCAGGAGAGCACCGACATCATTGGATCCCTGCTGAGCCAACGCGATCAAGCCGTCCACAAGGCCTTGGCCGGCGTGACGCTGGCGATACTTGCCGCCCAAGAACCCGCCGCCCTGCTTTCTCCCGAACCGTCTTCCGTCTTCGCGGATCAGCCCGTCTCGTGACGGAGGCATCCTACTTCTTACTATTCTCTGTCAGGTACAGCACTCTTTCATAGGCATCCCGTTTTGTCTGGTCGGCCTCATCCGGATCTGAAAGTTCCAGAAATTCGGCGATATGGGAAGGACCCACGTGTTCCGGGGAGTCGAATTTCTCTCTGAGAATTTCCAGCGCTTCCTTTACCAGTGCATTCTCTCTTAGCAATGTCACGTGCCCCACAATTTTGTCCATTCCTCCAGGGAAATATCGCAGGCAATAATAGACGTCATACGGATCTTTCGGTTTCAGGCGGTCACGCATGGCCATGGCCTTCATCACGATGAAAGGCACAATGCCGGCAACGGGAATAGTCACCGTATCTTTTGCGCCACCAGGTAACTCTCCCGTTATCTTGACGTGGACGGGTTCCTCAAACGCAAGGTCGGCGCCTCGTGCTTTACGTGGACGCACGTCCTGTATCGATTGCGTTCTATGATCTTTACTTGTGCCGCCGTATTCACCTGAAAGCAAATCTACCTGAACGCTAACGGCATTGCCATCTCTCACAATTTCGCGTCGATAAATAAATGGCTGATCCCTGTCTACTTGATAATGGTGATGAGTCAGCAACGTGTGTAACGTTTGATAGCCCGGTTCATCAAACCGGCGATGATCCAAAGCGAGATCAACGTCAGTTGTCCCGACGTGGGGCTCCTCCGGCTCCGTGATCAGATATCTGGGTACCATGCCTCCTATGACGACAATGCTATCAAGATATTCCCCGAGGATGTGAACGAGTTCGAGAAGCACCGACTCGGCCGCCTTCACCGCCAATTTCGGACAATCATCTTTTGTCACTGCCATGAGGGTTTTATCACTTGCTCCAATAAAGCCCCGGCCGCTTCTTCACCCCTTGCTTTTTCATTTTTCAGATCAAGATAACACTGTATGGCAGATGCAACGGTTTGCCCTGCTATGGAGCGCGTCCCATAATAAACCCCCTCGTCATAGGGAGAAATAATTCTAACGTTCGCACCGGAGGTCACGGGTTTAAAAGGCAAATTCCCGAGATTGTTTGCCTTCACGTTATCCATGTAAGCCGTAACGGTTTTGTACGTTGTAAACGGAGCATAACGTGACGCGCCTGAAAAACCGGTGAAGGCATATCTGGTCTGTCTTTGATTGCAAAAGTTCGCGATCGTTGCTTCAATCTCACCTGCCGAGCCCATGTCATAAAACTCGTAAACGGCATTCCGCTTCGATGCATAGTTGGCCAGCCATGAGTCAAGCAGTTGCAGGGGTTCGATCAACTTGATGCCCCGTTTTTGATCCTGTATCCACTCACGCTCCAGGAGGAGCTTACGAACGTTGGAAATCTGAGCCGGACTGACGTTTACTGCTTTGGCGAGTTCCGCTGTCAACCATTGACGTCCCGGTTCATGCAACAGGGCACGCAGTATCCGCTCGGCCTTGGGGTTGAACAACGATTTCAGTTCACTTTTTCTGCTAAAACGATTGGGATTCCCTTTTATCTCCATAAAGATCGAATCAAAGTGCAACCAGCAATTGCCAACGAAGTCGATATAACTAATTCCCTTATCCTGACAAATCTTTGCGGAGGCATCGGAGATATACGGCGCGACAAATACACCATGGGAGCCGGGCCGGTTTGACCGAAGCACAAGTAATGAATTCACGGCAGCACGTGCCAGACGTGGCTGGCCGGACGAACCGACTTCAACCAACAAGGTTTTCCGATCGTTCTGCTTTCGAAACGAGACGAGTAGGTCGGCTCTGGATTTTTCCGTCAAGGTTTCCGGATCGACCTGAATGTCCGTCAATTCCGGGATTCGCAGTAAGGTCGATAAAATCGCCTGTCTCGCCTCTTCTATTCTTATCTCTTCTTTTATCATCGAAATCGCTATATTCAATAAACGTTGAAAATATTTTCAACAGTGAAATAATGGTGTAGGGGAATCTCCAAGTTTTGGTGATATGAAACCATAATATGTTGTTTATATTTGAAATAGTATAATCAAAGCTGAGATGATGAACAACGCTTTATATTCATTGAAATTGCTTGCACTATTTATATCGATATTGATATAAATAGCGGAAATGGGAAAAAAGGCAACCATAAAAAAACAACGTCCAGCCGAAACGAGGCGTAAATCATCCGCTGGTACCAAAGAACGGTCTGCGCTGATGACGGCCTTACGGGAGCACGTCCAACAACGTATCAGGACGCAGGCCCAAAAAGCTGAATCACTTGGCATTACCCAGCCGCGTCTGAACGACTTGCTTAAAGGTCGAGTCGACAAATTCAGTCTTGATGCGCTTGTGTCACTAGCCCCAAAAGCCGGTCTGCGCGTGAACGTGAACGTACAAGCCGTGCAAATCCTGCCGAAGCCAAGCTCAATAAATCGGCGTCTTACTACCGTACCCTCGATATTTGCCCCTCTCCCGAACGAACTGGGCCAGTTGGACTCGAAACAAGGCACCAGCCTGTTTCTCAGGTTATTACGATGTGAAGCCATCGCCAACAGGCTTAGCCCAAAAGACGTGGTGTTGTCATTAAACACCAACGCACCGGATGGCGGTATCGATGCAAAGGTGGACAATTCACCGACATCAGATTCCCTATTAGCCAAAGGTAGCACCTATTATCAGATCAAAACAGGATCAGGGTTCAAACCCTGGCAAACCGGCGACTTGAAAAAAGAATTATTCGGCAAATCGAATGCCGCCCCGTCAAGGGAACGTCTGGGTCATGCAGTAAAAACCTGTCTTGAGCAGAACGGGACGTATGCCCTCATCACGTTGGGTCACGATTTGCTGCCTCCTCAACACGATGAGGTGGTCACTCGATTGACCGAATTATTTCAGGCCTGTGGTTATGCCCAGCCAAAAGTCGCCGTGTACGGGCAGGGTCAGATAGCCGGCGAATTGGACAAATACCCTTCTCTTTGTCTTGACCTGATCGGTCTCGACGACGGTGGTTTCCGGTCCATTGAGGTCTGGAAAGGTAGCCCTCAAATGGAGGGTGTGCTGCAACTCGGCAGTGAACAGGAGAAATTGATCAAGGAAATAAGAGCGGCTCTCCACGAAAATGCTGTTCAACACATCCGCGTCATCGGTGAACCGGGTATCGGAAAGACCCGTCTCGTGCTTGAATCGGTGTCTGACGATCATATCGCCCCCTCAATAGTCTATGAGCCGAGCGGGGAAGAATTTCAAAAAAGTAAATTGTTTAAGGAACTGCTCAAACCTGACCGACACTATTCCGTCACGTTAGTCATTGATGACTGCGATAATCGTGACAGAACTTCCATCTGGTCGGCCTTGAAAGGTCTTAGAGGGATTAAATTAATCACGATCGATCATGGCCCGGACGAAACCTACGATAGTGCAATGCGGATGTATCACTGCCCCCCGCTTGCAGACGAGCAAATCAAAAATATCCTGTTCGGTTATCTTCAACAAAATGTCGATCTGCATAATTGGGCAGGGTGGTGCAGCGGCTCCCCGCGCGTCGCCCACCTCGTCGGCGAAAATCTGAAAAGCAATCCCGACCACGTCCTGAAAACTCCTGCCGACGTTCCTATATGGGATCGTTTTATCGTCGGACATAAAGCAATGGACAGCCGGGATGCCGAGCAACACCGGATCGTCTTACGCCACATAGCCCTTTTTCACCGCTTCGGTTTTGAATCGCCGGTCAGTGAAGAAGGTGAATTCATATGCAATCTTGTCAAAGAAGCCGACCATGCCATCACTTGGGCAAAATTTCAAGAGATTGTTCAACACTACCGGGATAAACGGATATTACAAGGGAGCCATACGTTATTTATCGTGCCAAAGGCCTTGCACATTCACCTGTGGGTGGATTTTTGGAAAAACTACGGCCACGGATTTTCATTTCAGGCATTCATGGAACGAATTCCACCCGGCATGAAACGCTGGTTCTTAAAATTGTTTATTTATGCCCATGGAGCATCGCCAGCCCAGACCGTGGTAAAGGAGATACTATCCCCAACGGGCCCCTTCTCTGACCGCAATTTTCTGGTCTCGGAAACAGGCTTGCGATTTCTGAACTACCTGTCGGAAGCAGATCCGGCGGGCACGCTGGCGTTACTGGAAAGAACCATCAAAACATGGCCGCATGAACAACTCTATGCCTGGCATGCGGGTCGCCAGGATGTTGTCGGGGCTTTGGAAAAGATAGCCGCATGGGATGAGTTCTTTACACGAGCGGTAAACGTGTTAATACCGATGGCGCTGGCAGAGAATGCAGGATATTCGAATAACTCCAAAGGGCTCTTGCTCAGTTTGTTCAACGTCGGGCTGGGGTGGGCAGCGACTCAGGCTGCGCCCTCAAAACGGCTTCCTATTCTGAAAGATCTGGTCATGAGCAATGATGCCGGTCGCCGCGCCCTTGGATTGGAAATGTGTCAACAATGGCTGAAAACCGATGGTGGTTTCAGGGTAATCGGCGCTGAGTACCAAGGACTGAAACCAACCATCGAATTCTGGCGTCCGAAGACATACGGTGAAGTCTTTGATTACTGGCGAGAGGTATTACGCTTCCTGCGTGTTGAAATGAAGGGGTTTAATGCAGCAGATCAGAATCGAGTTCCGGATGTACTCGCCACCGCCAGCGAAGGTCTTGTGCGAATCGAAGCGATGGCAAGTGAAGTCATGGATATCCTGTTTGAACTTGCCGAAGACAAAGAGATAAATCGAGAACCGCTTACCCGGTTTGTCACCCGCACACTCTGGCGGAGAAGTGGTGATTCGGAGGATGCCGACACAATACTTGGCAGAATCAGACAATTGGATAAGGTGTTGACGGGTACGTCACTCTGGGAGCGAACGGAACGTTACGTCCTGCACAGCACTTGGCAAGAGGGTCATTTGTTTGATGGAGGAGAACGTAAGGAATCAGAACTGTCCGGCAAACGAGTGCGGACCTTGGCCGGGGAATACATGAGAGATTTAACCACATTTTCAGAATACCTGCCCAAACTGGTTAGAGCATCAGGGTATCGACTGCCGGAGTTGGGAATGGAATGCGGGAAACTGGCTGAATCAAAATTTGAGGAGGAATTATTGAGACATATCGAATCGGGTCATGCCGATAACAATGCGTCCTTCGTAAGTGGGTACTTCAGCGGTCTACGTGCTCAGGACGAAAAGCGTTGGGAAACGTTATTGCACCGTTTGTTGCACAATCAAAAAACACGAAAAATCACCATTGCTTGTATCGGGTCTTTCGGTTTCACCGAATCACTGTTGCATGAGATGTTAATCCTGTTAAGGGAAGAGGAAATTGATTCAACGGCTTTTGCCGGATTCGTATTCCAACAAGACAAAGACAAGATATCGGACCAGTTATTTCAGGAGATCATTACCACACTGCTGGAACATCCCGATCAGACTACTTTCAAAGTCTGCACATGGCTTATATACAATTATTACTTTTGGCAAGGCTCCCCTGACGATTTTCCTGAAGCATTGGTATTTGAAGTTCTCACTATGCTTTCCGAGACTGCTGACCTCATGACTATGTATTACTGGAATGAGATAGCGAAAGAGTTCATAAAAAAACATCCAACGCGAAGCGTGAATTTGCTGAACGAAATATTGAGAAATATGAGACGAATTTCTCATCATGGTGACACAAGTTTTGTTGCGGAAATCGCGGATAAGATCGTTTTTGATTGTCCGTGCGAAGCATGGAAGGTTATATCGGAGATTCTAGTATCAAAACCAGATGACCGTCGTACAGTGATTCACTGGCTTGCTCCTATCGGCTTTGAAGATATGTCGAAACAAAGCCCGGTCAAATACCTGCCGGCGGAAAAGGTGTTGAGATGGCTCAAGGAAGATACGGAGAAACGGCAATGGCTGATTCTGGAAATCTTACCCAAAACCCTGGATCAAGAAACAGGTGGCGGGCTGACGAGTTTATTTATCGAAGAATTTTGTGATGATGACCGTGTAGCATACAATCTGTTAGGACATTTTTATACGGGTGGATGGAGCGGGCCTGAAAGTGATTACCTGTCGAGAAAACGTGATGCCGCAAGGCAATGGTTGAAAGAATTTTCTTCAGCGAAGATCCAATCGTGGCTGGGGAAATATATCGATTATTTAAGTGGTCTGATTGAGGATGCAAAAATTCGGGAAGAGCGGAGGTTTTAATTTGCCAGTGTTTTTGAAAACTGAAGCACCTCCCAAGTAAACGGGAAAGCAGGATATTTTTTCGTAACCATTCTCCCTTTAGAGATAGCGTCTTCCATCAAGTGCTGCAGAGGAATGTTGTAGGATAGCGGAGGTTTCGGTAGTCTCATCTCATGAACCCCGGAAACAATTTGACGGTAGCTTTGGTCCAGATGGCGTGTGGGGCCGTGCCTCACGAGAACCTCGGCTCTGCCCTGGCAAAAGTTGAGGAAGCCGCACGGCGTGGAGCCAAGGTCGTCTGCTTGCCGGAACTGTTTCGTTCGCCATATTTTTGTCAGACGGAAGATCCGGCGTTGTTTGATTTGGCCGAGCCGGTGCCCGGTCCCTCGACCGAGGAGTTGGGCAAAGTGGCGGGCAAGCACAACGTGGTGATTATCGTCCCGGTTTTTGAACGACGGACGGCCGGGATGTACCACAACTCGGTGGTCGTGGTTGACGGCGACGGATCCATTGCCGGTCTCTATCGCAAGATGCACGTTCCCGATGATCCGGCTTACTACGAGAAATTTTATTTTACTCCGGGCGACAGGGGCTTTCAGGCGATTCAAACGAGTGCGGGCAAAATCGGCACCCTCATCTGTTGGGACCAATGGTATCCCGAAGCCGCGCGGCTCACGACGCTTCAGGGTGCCGAGATGTTGTTCTATCCCACCGCCATCGGTTGGCATCCATCGGAAAAAGCACAGGAAGGCGACTCGCAACGAAGTGCCTGGCAAACGATTCAGCGCAGTCACGCGATTGCGAATGGCGTGTTTGTCGCCGCGGTGAATCGGGTGGGCCATGAGAAACCCGATGCGGGGGGAGACGGGATCGAATTTTGGGGGAGTTCGTTCGTGTGCGACCCATTCGGCGCGATCCTGGCTGAAGCGTCGGTCGACAAGGAAGAGATTGTGTTCGCCGAAGTGAACGTGAGCCGGGTTGAGGAAGTCCGGCGCAACTGGCCTTTTCTCCGGGATCGTCGGGTTGATGCATATGGCGGCCTCACGAAGCGGTTCTTTGACCAGAGCGACTAGAAAAAAGGCTCCGGACCACGTCCCTGCCCGATCTGGCTTTCGCATGCCCGCGGAATGGGAGCCGCACGAGGCGACCTGGCTGGGGTGGCCTCATAATGCTTCTGATTGGCCCGGGAAACTGGCCGCGATTCATTGGGTTTATGGAGAGATAGTCCGGAAGTTGGCGGAAGGAGAACGGGTCCGTATCCTCGTGCAGTCCCGGAGCCATGAGGGTCGTGCGCGGAGCGTGTTGACACGGGCCGGAGCCGATCTGTCCGCTGTCGATTTTTTTCGGATTGTAACGGATCGCGGGTGGACTCGCGACTTCGGTCCGATTTTTGTGACACGGAATCGTCCGCCTTCGGAAGCCGCCATCGCGCGGTTCCGGTTTACCGCGTGGGCCCGTTATCCGGATTGGAAAAACGACGATCTGGTGCCGGTGAAACTGGCTGCGCGGTTGAAATGCCGTGCCTTCCCCGTCGTCCACAAGGGGCGTAAGGTGGTCCTGGAAGGGGGCAGCATCGACGTGAACGGGACCGGGACCCTCTTGACTACCGAAGAATGTCTGCTGGATCGCGTTGTCCAGGTCCGTAATCCGGGGTTTCTGGCCTCGGACTATGAGTCGGTGTTCAGGGAATCCCTGGGCGTCACCAACGTCGTCTGGTTGAGCAAAGGCATTGCCGGGGACGATACCCACGGGCACGTGGATGACGTGTGTCGCTTCGTGAATCCGATGACCGTGGTGTTGTGTCAGGAACGAAACAGCGGTGACGCCAACTATCGCGCGTTGGCCGAAAACCGGGAGCGCCTGGAGAACGCGGCGTTGGAGAACGGAGCGAAAATCGAAGTGATTCCGTTGCCCATGCCGGCCCCGCTGTACTTTGACGGCCGCCGGCTCCCGGCGAGCTATGCCAATTTTTATATTGCGAATGCGGTGGTCCTGGTTCCGACGTTCAACGATCCCAATGACCGGATAGCCTTGGGCATTTTGAGTGAAGTGTTTCAGGACCGCCCGGTAATCGGAATCCACGCGGTCGATTTGGCGTGGGGGTTCGGGACGTTGCATTGCCTGACTCAACAACAACCGGCCTTGCCGGCCGGGTAAACGTTACTTCATGTCCGGACCATTCATACTTCCTTCTCCGCTACGTCTTGGATGGATCGGGACGGGTGTGATGGGGGCGGCCATGGCCGGGCACCTCCTGTCCAAAGGCCATGCGCTCACGGTTTCTTCACGAACGCGATCAAAAGCCGAAGGACTCCTTCAACAAGGGGCGCGATGGGCAGAGTCGCCGGCACAGGTCGCCGCCGAATCCGACGTGGTCTTCACGATGGTGGGGTTCCCCATGGACGTGTCCGACGTGTACCTGGGCGAAGCAGGCCTCGTTCAGCAGGCGCGAGTGGGAATGGTGTTCGTGGATATGACGACCGCGCCTCCCAGTCTGGCCGGAACCATCGCCGAGACCATCAAGGCTCGTGGCGCGCATTTCCTGGATGCACCGGTATCGGGTGGCGACGTCGGGGCGCGCAACGCGTCGTTGTCCATCATGGTGGGCGGAGAAACCGGCGTCATGGAAGCGATCCGGCCGCTGTTTGAATCCCTGGGTCAAACCATTGTCCATCAGGGTGCCACGGGCGCCGGCCAGCACGCCAAGCTCTGCAACCAGATCGTGATCGCCGGAACGATGATCGGGGTCTGTGAGTCGTTGTTGTATGGCTCCCGCGCGGGGTTGGATTTGGAAACCATGCTGCAATCCATCAGGGGCGGTGCCGCGGCGTGTTGGGCGCTGGACAACCTGGCGCCTCGAATCCTGGCTCGAAACTTCGATCCCGGGTTCTTTGTCGAACATTTCGTGAAGGATATGGGCATGGCCCTGGAAGAAAGCCGGCGCATGAGGCTTGTTCTGCCCGGGCTGGCATTGGTCCATCAACTCTATCTTGCCGTTCAAGCTCATGGGCACGGACGCTCCGGTACGCAGGCCTTGATGCTCGCGTTGGAGGAATTGTCGAACGTGCGCGTGAGCGCCGGACGGGCCGAGCCTTCCCAATAGCATCCGCTTCCCGATGCGTACCGTCGATGACCTGAGAAACATCCTCGTCCGGATCGATGGCCGGGGGTATAAAGCGTACAAGGATCTGCAAGGCGCCTACGCTTTTCCCCGGTTCACCCTGTTCATCGACCACGTGCAGGGCGATCCCTTTGCGTCTCCTTCGAAAATTCGAGTGCGGGTTCCCGCAACCGTCGCCGAACTCCCGCCCGATCTGTTTTCAGGCCGCGTCAGGCGAGTGGCGTTGCAGGATTTCTTGATCCGTGAAGTCCATGAGGCGATTCGTCACGTGTGCCGCGGCAACCGCGGGATCGGGAAAAGCGGGCTCATGGCGATTGACGTGGGCGGCCAGGAGGTGTTGGAACGAACGGCGATGGTGGTGACGTCACAGTGGGTCGAAGCGCGCCTGTCGTTAGGTCTGCCGGCACACGGTCGCACGATCCAGGGCCGGCAAGCCGAGGCCATGCTCTGTCAGGAAATAGTGGAGATTGTGGACCGGGCCATGAAATGGAGATCCGTTGATGAGGAACGCGCACGCGCCTTTGTGGATTGTGTCGATAATCAGGAGTCGATTCGCGGCCAACTCGACGCGTTGGGCTTGGTGGCCTTCATCGCCGACGGGGCGATTCTTCCAAGGAGCAGCGGGGCCTCAGATCGGCATCTATCACCTGAACGGGCGCAACCGTTTCGCACCCCCGATTCGCTGCGCGTGTCGATTCCCCTTCTGCATCCGGTTGCACAGGACGGCAGGCTCACGCATTCGTTAGAAGGTTGCGGGATCCTTAAAGGTGTCACGTTGATCGTGGGAGGCGGGTATCATGGCAAGTCCACGGTCCTGCGAGCGTTGGAGCGCGGGGTGTATTCTCACGTGCCGGCAGACGGGCGGGAGTACGTGGTGACCACGGAACGGGCCGTCAAAATCAGAGCCGAAGATGGACGTTCCATCGAACGGGTAGACATCAGCGGGTTCATCAAGAATCTTCCGTACGGGCAGGAGACCGCGCAATTTTCAACGGACAATGCAAGCGGGAGTACCAGTCAAGCCGCTTCGATTCTCGAAGCCGTCGAAGTCGGAGCCACGACGCTGTTATTGGACGAGGATACGTCCGCGACAAATTTCATGGTGCGGGATGTCCGCATGCAGGCGCTGGTTCACAAAGAGCACGAACCCATCACGCCGTTCGTGGATCGCGTTCGTGAATTGTATGAACGGCACGGGGTGTCCACGGTATTGGTGATGGGAGGCTGCGGCGATTATTTCGACGTGGCCGACACGGTGATGGCGATGCAGGATTATCGGCCGTTCGACGTGACGGAAGCAGCGCAACGCATCGCACGAGAGCTCCGGACCAAACGGGAAATCGAAACGACGTCGCCGTTAGCCGGGGTTGGGTCCAGGGTTCCCGCATGGGAGAGTCTCGATCCTTCCCGTGGAAAACGCGACGTAAAAATCGAGGCCCGGTCCGTGGAGGCCATAGCCTTTGGGCATGAGGTGATTGATCTGAGTGGGGTGGAACAACTCGTGGACGCCAGCCAGACCCGGGCGATCGGGTATGCGCTCCATCTCGCGTCCCGCCGTGTGATGGGGGGAGGCTTGCAAGCGATCGTACAAGACATGATCGCCCTGTTTGACGACGCCGGTCTGGACGTCCTCGATCCCTATCACCAGGGCGAGCGACATCCGGGGAATTTCGCCCGGCCTCGTGCTTTTGAAATTGCCGCGGCCCTCAACCGGCTGCGCACGCTTCGGATCAAGGAATAGACACTTCCGTGTTATAAGTAGTATGTTTTGCCATACCCGTTTCAATGACAAACTTTCCTGAAAGAAGGGTAGGTCGGGTTATCCCTTCGACTACGCTCAGGACAGGTGCAGCGTCACCCGACAGTTGGTATTTTTTTTGCATCAACAATAGGAGTTGAACGCATATGCGACCGGGGTTTGCCGTTGATATCGATAACGTCGTGGCTCAGGCCGAACAGGAAGTTCAGCGCATTTTTCATGAATTGACCGGCAGCCCGTGGCCTTCAGAGACGTATGCCAGCGCCGGAGGCCTCGATACCAGTAATTTGGATCCGGATCTGATTGAACAGATATTCGATTACTTTCACGAGCGGAGCATTCCAATGCTTCCATTGGTTCCCGGCGCCCGCCGGGTGCTGCAACAACTTCAGGAAGGGTATCGGATCGTCCTGATCACGGCGCGTCGACCGACGGCTCGACCGCAAACCCTGACTTGGCTGGAAGAACACGGCATCCCGTTCGATGAACTTCATCACACCAAGGACAAGCCCGACGTGGCGGAGGGCCTTGTCCTGGCGGTGGACGATCATCCGGAGCACGTGAGTGATTATTTGGAGCAGGGCGTCCGCGTCTTTCTGATGGATCAACCCTGGAACCGGACGTTTTCAGCCCCGGGCGCAACCAGGGTATCCGGCTGGGATGAGTTGTGGCGGAAACTCGGCATGAATTAAACCAAGCCTCATCAAGGAACCAGATCCTTCGCCCAAGGTCAGAACCCCTTTCCATGGCAATCGTGACGGTCACGTTCCGACGCTGCCTCGTGAATACTGCTGAAGCCGGAAGTCATGAGACGCAGATCTGTTCACGCGTCTTCTTTGATCTGAAAATCGAAGGACAGGAGTTCGTTGACGTGTATGCGGACGTGCGGGCTGACCCGGAGGGGGACGCGCCGCTAGGCATGACGTCCCCACAAGGGTATGAAGGGCCGTTGAACCTTCAGGTGTTTCAAGGTCTCGTCGAGTTTTACTATCGGCACGTGACGGGAGGCGGTCCTGATGGACTTGGCCTCGTGCTGCAGGATTGGATGATCGAACAGGAAATGGTCGTGCAGTTTGAAGTCTGACGACGTTCAACTCTTGTCAAGCGCGCGTTCAATGTCCTGAACGATTTGGGCCGAGAGCGGTTTCAGCCCGGGTCGATAACGGGCAATGATCTCTCCTTCCCGATTCACCAGAAATTTCTGAAAGTTCCACTCGATCTCGCCGGGGAACGGGCTTTGCGTGGTCAGGTAGTGGTAGAGGGGATGCATATCCTCTCCCTTGACGCTGATTTTGCTGAATAAGGGAAACTCCAAAGCGTATTTGGTGTAACAAAAGGATTTGATCTCCTCGTTCGTGCCGGGTTCCTGCTTTCCGAAATTATTGGCCGGAAACGCCAGAATTTCCAAACCCCGTTCCCGATACTGTTCATACAACGTTTGCAACCCTTCGTATTGGGGCGTATTGCCGCACATACTGGCGGTATTCACCAGGAGCAGGACTTTTCCCGTAAAGGTGTCCAGGCCGAGCGGATTCCCGTCGATATCGTTCAACGTGAAAGCATGCACTGGGACCGTAGCATCGCCGCCGGCGGAGGTTTCGGCCGAGTACCCTGGGTTACAGGCTCCGAACGTGATGGTCAACAACACGCCGGTCATGCAGCCGATCAGCAAGGCGAGATTTGAAGATCGTTTCATGGACGACTCCTTTTCAGGTGACGACTGTGGCTCTGATCCAAGGAAACAATCACTATTCTACTGTGTAAGAACAAGGTTTGCCAATGAGCAAGAATGCGACATTTTCAACTTTTTATTATGGCCATTCCTGAACTCATTGGTCTATTTTGCCCTGGAATGACCGTTCTGATATCTACGTATTGACAGGTACTTTGAAACCATTATAATCCGCGAAAATTTGCCTGCTACGCAGAGCCTCTGGACTTGCAAGGCTTGTTTGCCAACAGATTTTCCTCACGACATGCAATGTAGTTGAAAGCTGTCAATCTTGTTTCATGAAGTTCGGTATAGTTCGGAAAAATGTCAGGACGATTGTGCACCAACTACCCAACTACCCAACTACCCAACTACCCAACTACCCAACTACCCAACTACCCAACTACCTTTGTTGGGGGCGTTGATGCCACTCCTCAAATTCGGAAGTCTTGTTCTTCCATTGGTCGCACTGGTTGCCTCAGCAATCCTATCGCATGCGGAAGCCCGGCCAAGCGACGACCGTCAGGACGAGAAAGAAGTCTCTGCAGGCGCCGCCCACGGGGCATCCTTTGTGGACAATCGATTTCCCTCCGCAGCCTCCTGTAAAACGTGCCACGAGGATCATTTCCGGGAATGGTCGGTATCCCCGCACGCCTATGCTCAGATGAGTCCCGTGTTCAATGCGATGCATGGCACCATACTCAAGCGGACCAACGGCACCAACGGCGATTTTTGTATCCGTTGCCACACCCGCGTGGGGATGAATCTCGGAGAGCCCTTATTCATCAGCAACGTTGACCGGCATCCGGTTTCTCGTGAGGGCATTACCTGCATCGTCTGTCACCGGGTCAACCAAGCCTATGGGAAAGAAAGCGGGCGGGTGAAGAGCGTGGAAGGCGACGTGTTCGACCCGGTTTACGGGCCGACTGGTAACACGGAACTCCGGCGCGTGATCGAAAGCGACGAGTATCGGGTCAATACCGAACGGGGCAAACCGGGCCGCGCCATCCATACCGATGCGAAGAAATTTTTCACACTCGTCACCCCCGGATTTTGTGGTCAGTGTCACGACGTCAATCTGCTCAATGGATTTCGTCTTGAGGAAACCTTCAGCGAGTATAAGACTTCGCCGGCCGCCAAACAGGGGATCACTTGTCAGGACTGCCATATGGGAACGGAACCCGGTCGACCGTCGGGATACGCCCTGGCGCCTGCCGCTATAGTCGGAGACGTGGAGACCAAGCCGCGAAAGCGCACCAACCATATGTTTCCCGGGCCGGATCATTCGGTGATCCATCCGGGCATCTTTCCGCACAATCCGGAAGCTGCAAAGTTGGCCACCATCAAGGAGTGGCTGACGTTTGACTATGAAGCAGGGTGGGGGACCGATGAGTTTGAGGACAAAGTCCCTGGTGACACGGTGTTCCCCGAACGTTGGGATTCCGTTGATGATCGATATGACGCCCGTGACATTCTGGAGCAGCAATTTGCGTTGCTGGACAAATACATGGCTCAGCGAAAGCTGTTGTTGCAGCAAGGGTTTGTGCTCGGCGCGGTGGCGATAAAACAAGCCGATGAGCAGGGAATCCGTTTCAAGGCGCAAGTGAAGAACGGCACCACTGGCCATGGTGTGCCGAGCGGCTTTGATGCGGAACGCCTCGTCTATTTGCAGGTCACGGTGACGGACCGCGATGGAGCGGTCGTGTTCAAGTCCGGCGACTTGGACCCCAACGGCGATCTCCGTGATTTGCATTCGCTGTACGTTCACAATGGTGAGTTGCCGCCGGATCCCTACCTGTTCAACCTGCAATCGAAATTCGTCACCCGGAATTTCCGCGGCAGCGAGAGTGAACGGATCATCCCGGTCAATCCTTCGTTTGATCCGCTGCCGTTCCTGCGGCCGTTGACGCAGTCGAGCATCCTGCTGGGACGTCCGGTGAACGTGCGCAAGCACAGGAAGAACATCGAACCGAATGGGAGTCGCTGGGCGGTGTACGAAATCCCGGGCTCCCGATTGACGGGCAACGGCCCCTATGCCGCCAACATCAAGCTGATCCTCGGCATGGTGCCGGTCAATTTGATCGATGACATCAAGGAGGTTGGATTCGACTATGGCATGAGTCCCCGCGGCGTGGCCGAGGGGGTGTTGGCGGGACACGTGACGTTATGGGAGCGCAATGTAACGTTTGACGTTTCCTCAAAGGACGATAACGCCGTCCAATGAAGATACGAGCCGGTTTTTTCGTCGGCGTGGCGTTGGCGTTGCTGTTTGGCTGTGCGCCGGCATGGGCCGGCGAGGGGAGCCGGGACAAAGAAGGAGAACAATCCAGGGAGACGGAGTCCGGCAGTCGGTTGTCGGATATGCCCATCCCGCTGCAAGTGGAGGAGGTGCCGGACCGGCCGTCGCTGATCTTGGAATTGGGGGAGCCGTTTCTCGGGACCGGCCCGCTCGGGCCGGAAGTCGAACTGCCGACCGGCGCGGTGTGGCGTCCCTCCCTCTGGGTGTTCGGGACGCACCGGATGGCCGTGCAGACCGTCGACAACGGCGCGACGCGCGTTTCCGAATGGGCGCACCGTCTCGACCTTTTCGCCAATCTCAAATTGTCGGCTTCGGATCGTCTGTTGATCGGATTGCGACCTCTGGATCGGGACAACCGGTTTACCAGCGTGTCGTTCGAGCCTGATGGAGATTTTCGGGACGAATTCAACGCGGTGGTCAGGACTTTATTCTTTGAAGGGGATTTGGGGGAGATTTTTCCTAAGCTCGACACTGGAGATACCAGGATGCTCGACATTGGCTTTTCGGTCGGCCGGCAAGCCGTGCTCTTTCAGGACGGCATCCTGATCAACAGCGGAGGCCTGGGCAATCCCGACGCCGTTTCCCTGGTCCGGAACAACCTTCAACTGCCGGGCACGTCAAACGTACGGATCAGCGTCTTCTATGCCTGGGACAACGTGTACCGCGACGACAACCGGCTCGATCCTGATGCCCAGCTTTTCGGCCTGTTTACGGAAACGGACTTTCCAACCACGACGATCGACCTGGACTTGGTCTACCTCGAAGCCGGGGAGAACACGGACAATGCGTTGTTTGCCGGGATTCGGGGAGTACAGCGCATTGGACCGTTCAATACGACGTCGACCCTCAATACTTCGTTTCCGATGGAGCGAGAGACGCCGCAAACCAGTCGCGGCACACTGGTGTTCAATGAAATTTCCTGGACCCCGCAGCATACCCAAGACTTTCTCTATCTCAATACGTTTTGGGGGATCGGGGAATTTTCCTCGGCCATCCGTGGTCCTGAAACCGGCGGGCCGCTTGGTCGAACCGGGATCCTGTTTGCCGCGGTGGGATTGGGCCGGTATGGGGCCGCGCTGGGCAACGGGGCCGACAATGCCGTGGGAGGTAGTCTCGGGTATCAGAAATTTCTCGATCGGACCCGCAAACAGTTCATCGTCGAGTTGGGAGGTCGAAAGAATACGAACAATCGTGAGGACCGGAGTGGAGCCTTTGCCGCGGGCCTGCGGTATCAACAAGCCGTCGGCCGCCACTTTATTGCCCGACTCGATGCCTTCGGAGCGGTTCAGGAAGAACGCGATCCGGCCTATGGCGCGCGGCTTGAATGGCTCACGAAATTTTGAGGGGGCAACCTGTTGAAATCAGCGGAAGACAAGACTGTGACAGGAGGGCAAGTATGGAGTTGGTGATGCAAGGAATCGGCGGCGGGCTTGTCGGAATGGCCCTGATTCGGATACCGCTGTTGCTCCTCTCGCTATGGCGTCAGGCCGGATATAGAAAACAACAACGCCGGCTGGTCCTTGAAGGGTTCCGTCCCCGCGTGCAGGCAGCAAACGCGCAGTATCCCGGGCACGAGCGTCCGGAACCAGCAGTCGCGGCCACGTTCCCCGGCGTTGAAGTCGTCTTTGCCAAATCCTGCAGGACGTGTACATGGGACCCGAGCGTAGGCTCATTGTTGGAACTTGCCAAAAGAAACGACATCAACCTGCGTTTCGGATGTCGTGCAGGCAATTGTGGCAGGTGTCTCACGGCCATCAAGTCCGGAGCCGTCTCTCATGTGGCACCACTTGAAGAGAGACCGGCAGCCGGTTTGTGCTTGATGTGTAGTTCCATTCCAACGGGCAATCTGATTTTGGACGCGTAGGAATCGTTACTTGCATGCACCGTGATGAACGTAAACCCCATGCCTGACCACTTCGAGAGGTGACAGACCCATGAACCTTGTGAACGGCGCAATCCGAACGGTTCCGGTATGGCTAAGTATCTTGCTGGGATTCCTGGTCTTCTCGACTAGCGAGGTGAAGCCTGAGGCCAAGGACTTTTCTGGTTTTCTGGGGAATGATCCCTCGAAAATTGCAGGTCCGGATGAATGCGGTGAATGCCACAAAGCGGAAATGCACGTCTGGCGGGAGACCGGGCACTCCAAAACCTTCAAAGTGTTCACGCGCAAGAAACAGGCCAAGGAGATTGCCGGCAACATGGGAATCAAGCGCGTGAAAAAGGCCGAAGCCTGTGTAACCTGCCACTTCACCTCCGGGAAAAAGCGGAACAAGGTGAAAGCCATCGCCGGCATTTCCTGCGAATCGTGCCACGGTCCGGCAAAGGACTGGCTCAAGATTCATGGCGAGTATGGCGGGAAGAACGTGACCCGTGAACACGAGACGCCCGAGCATAAGGCCAAACGTCTGACCGCAATCAAGCAAGCGGGCATGATCCGGCCCGGGGATCTCTATCGTCTTGCGGCAAACTGCTATCAATGTCACATCGTGTCCGATGAACAATTGGTGAACGTCGGAGAGCACCGAACCCGGAGTGACGATTTTGAATTGGTGTCGTGGTCGCTGGGTGAAATTCGCCACAAGTTTCTCCGTTCTGAAGGCAAAAAAAATGAAGAGGTGTCCCCGGAGCGTAAGCGCATGCTCTACGTGGTGGGAAAAGCCCTCGACCTGGAGTACGGTCTTCGTGCCTTGGCCAAGGCGACGAGCGAAGGGACGTATGTCACCGCGACGACGAAGCACGTCCGACGTGTCGTGGACACGCTTCAGGCCATCGATGCGGCAAACCCTATCCAGGAAATCAAGGAAATCCTGAAGATCATCAAGGGGGTCGAATTGAAGATCGGTCATGAAGCCGCCCTGGTGGAGGCGGCCGAGACGATTGCCTCGGCGACTCGAGAGCTGGCCAACACCCGTCACGGCAGCCAAATGACCGCCCTGGACCCAATCCTCCCACAGCCGGAGCAATATAAAGGCAAGCCGGGAGGGCCGCCCGAACGAGTGACCGCACAAGATAGTCCATCCCTTGCCGCGATGCCGGACCGATGATGGCGTTCGTGGCACGACATTGGGGTACGCTCTCGATCTGGAGCCTGCTCATGCTTCTTCTCGCCGGCGTCTACGCGGCATCCCTCATGTCGCCGTACCGGGCGCCGTTCCTCTCGGGATGGCTGCTCTTTGGTCTGGTCCTCATACTGGTCACGTGCAATTATCTGAAGCGCCTCGCTTTCCTGTCGTCGGATAGACCCCTCGATTGGTTCAGGATTCACGTCTCTGCAGGCCTGCTGACCATCGGAGTGTTTATCCTGCATATTGGCCTGCGTGTCCCCAACGGTCCCTTGGAATTGACGCTTGCGCTATTGTACGCGGCTGTTGCCGTCAGCGGGCTTGTGGGGCTTGTCCTATCAAGAATGCTGCCCCGGCGACTCGCGACACATGGGGAAAAGGTGATCTTCGAGCGAATTCCCACGATGCGAAACAACCTCCGCGAGAAGGTTGAGGCTGTCGTGGAGCGGACTGTTTCCGAGTCCCGTTCAATGATGCTTGCAGATTTTTATGATCGGCGACTGGCGTCGTTCATCGAAGGTCCTCGCAATTATTGGGGCCATCTCTTCGCGTCCACCGGCTTCCGTCAAGCGCTCCTGACCGAACTGAGTGCCCTGGATCGTTTCCTGAGCGAGAAAGAGCGGGGAAGCCTGGAAGAGTTGGGGGACTTGATTCGCATGAAGGACGACCTCGATTTCCAGGAAGCCCTCCAGGGGACGCTCAAGTACTGGTTATTCATCCATATCCCATTGTCCTACAGCCTGCTGATTCTCGCATTGGTTCACGCGGTCGTGGTATCGGCTTATACGGTGGGGGGGCATTAACTCGTGCGTGAGCCGGACAGCGGAGGTCATGAGGAGCGGAGAGGCAGCCGCGATCTCGGCATTCGGGCCACACGTCGTCGAATGACGTTTTGGCTTTCCATGCTCACAGTCGGGCTCTCGCTGCTGTTCCTTTCAGGCCCGAAAGGATCGGCCTTTTTGTCTCCCGGAGAACTCACGTTCCAACATGGAACCTCCGCGTGTACGGACTGTCACACGGCCGCCCATGGAAACCTCGCGGACTGGGTGGGTGCCCTGGGTGCATCGGGAACGGGACAGGAAAACAGCAAGCTGTGTCTGACGTGTCATCAACTTGGAGCTGAAGCTCACGGTCGTTCCCCCAGGGAATTGGCTGTTGTCACGGAACGTCTGAGCCTGATGTCTCAGCCCACCGACAAGTCGTTTCTCCTGGCCGTGTCATCCTGGGGGGCGGGTTTGACGCAGACGGGAGAGGGGCCCTTGGCGTGCGCGACGTGCCACAAGGAGCATCGAGGCAAACATTTCAACCTGACCGCGATGGACGAGCAACGATGCCATGCCTGCCATACGCTGGCGTTCTCGGATTTGACCGGCGGTCATCCGCCTTTTGCGAATTACCCCTATAAACGGCGTGCCCGGATCGCCTTCGACCATACTGCTCATATCGGAAAACACTTTCTCGGCGAATTCAAGAGAGATGCTCCCAAAACGTGTACCGACTGCCATCAGCCTGATGATGCCGGTCAAACCATGAGAACGGGAACCTTTGAGACCACCTGCGCGAGTTGTCATGCCCGGCAGATCAAGGGCATTGGCCGGGCTGGAGCAAAGGGGATTGCGGTCCTGCGTTTGCCGGGTGTGGATCTGGACACGCTGCATGAGCATGGGATCTCCGTTGGCGAATGGCCGGCTGATGAAAACATGGAAGAAGGGCTCACGCCGTTCATGGAGTTGCTGCTGGGAGGAGCCCCGGCCGTGACTGAAGATTTGGCCCTCCTGGCTAGGTTCGACGATTTCACGGATTTGTCGGATGCCACCGATGAAGAGATCGTCGCCGTGGGACGGATGATGTGGGCCGTCAAGAAGCTGCTGTACAACCTGATCGTGAGAGGACAACGGGAACTATTGGACCGGCTTCAGGCGACAACGACCCTCGGCACACGGCAACTGGCGAAATTGGTCGGTCAATTGCCGGTTGAGGTGATCCGCGCCGCGCAGCAGGAATGGTTACCCCGGTTGATGATGGAGGTGCCCGCTTACGGGGTCGGCAAGAGGGTCGTACGTCCTGAAGATCGTGAGAGTGAAGCGGAGATCCACTTGGACCGCGAACGTGAAAAGCAGGTCATGACCGGCGGCTGGTATCGGCAGGATGCGGATTTCGTCTTGCTCTATCGTCCGACCGGGCATGCGGATCCTTTCGTGTGCGCATGGCTGGATTTCACCGCCCGAGCATCAGGAACGCAACACGGACGTTCAGCCACGGCGTTCTTCACACACTTATCGAACCCCAAAGCCCCCGGGCTGTGCATGAAGTGTCATAGTGTCGATGCCCAAGCCGGTCAAGGGAAACGGATTCATTGGGCCGCTGCACGTCCGGTTGCCCATGAACGGAAGGTGACGCGCTTCACCCATGCGGTCCATTTCAGCCTGCTGGATGACAAAGGCTGTCTCACGTGTCACACGTTGAATCCTGAAGCCGAGGTCATGAAAGCGTTCGAGCATACCGATCCCTTGACCTTTTCCAGCAACTTTCAAGCCATGCAGAAAACCGTGTGCACGACGTGTCATACGTCGGAACGAGCGGGAGACTCGTGTCTGACGTGTCACAACTATCACGTGGGAACGGTGTCTCCCGTCCTCTCAAACGCCCCGCTCGCAGTTCCGTCCCCGTAAACAAGGAGAGGTAGCCCCCTTTCTTCGGCGCCTACGGGCGTGGTCCCGGAAAAAGCAGGCCGGATGAGCGTAGCGTCATCCGACCTGAAGAAGCTGGTTCCCGATCATGGCCTGTCCTCGACGTTTGTAATCGGGGATCGGGGAATTGTAAATGTTCACTAATTCATTGACACTTTCCGCTGTCTCCTTCTGTGCCTCAGTTCCCCTCCTTTGTAAGGAGGGGCAAGGGGAGGTAGAAGATGTGGCAGGAACAGCGCACCCCTATGCCCCATGGACGCGTGGCTCTACCCCACCTGGCCTCCCCTTACAAAGGGGAGCGAAAAAAGAGCCCTTCTTTCTGGTTCCCACTTTGGGGGCAGTTCCTCATTCTGTCAACGAATGACTGAACACATACAGGGATGACACATATATCGGGAACCGGTATGATCTTCCTATAAGCCTGTTTGGGACTTTCTATCGGTTCAGAAGGGCCAATCGCGATGTTATCCGACCCATCTCGCCCCAAACCGAAACGCCGCGAACTCATGATGGCCAGTGTGCCCATGGCCAAAGACCCGGTGTGCGGCATGACGGTGGATCCGTTGTCCGCCGCGGGCACGTACGAACATGCCGGCACGACGTACTATTTTTGCAGTCCCCGGTGTGAGGAACGGTTTCGCGGCGATCCTGACGGGTATCTGAGCGGCAAGTACACCCAGTCCATGGAAGAGGAGCCGGCCAAGCCGGGGACCGACTATATCTGCCCGATGTGTCCCGACGTGGTCTCGGAGAAACCCGCAGCCTGCCCGTCCTGTGGCATGGCGCTCGAGCCACGAACGGTCACGGTGGAAGAAGAGGCCAATCCCGAGCTGGCGGACATGACCCGCCGGTTTTGGATCGGGTTGGCCTTGGCGTTGCCCGTGTTGGTGTTGGCCATGGCCGAGATGATTCCCGGCCAACCCTTGCAGGACGTCCTTTCTCCTCGATGGTCGAATTGGTTGCAGTTCGTCCTGGCCACACCCGTGGTGGGTTGGGTGGGGTTACCGTTTTTTGAGCGCGGGTGGGCCTCCATCGTGACCCGCCGTCTCAACATGTTTACCCTCATTGCCATGGGCACGGGAGCGGCCTATCTCTCGAGCGTCTTGGCCACGATTCTGCCCGGCCGGTTTCCGGAAGCCTTCCGGACCTCGGCCGGTGACGTGCCCGTGTATTTTGAAGCCGCAGCCGTGATTATCGTCCTGGTGGCTTTGGGCCAGGTTTTGGAACTCCGGGCTCGGCGTCGAGCCACGGGTGCGCTCAAAGCCCTTCTCGGGTTGGCACCGAAAACCGCACGGATCGTGCGGAACGACAACCAGGAAGAGGAGATCCCCTTGGAACGGGTCGCAGCCGGTCAGCGTCTCCGTGTTCGTCCGGGGGAAAAAGTCCCGGTAGATGGCGAGGTGCTGGAAGGCTCAACCTCGATGGATGAATCCATGGTTACGGGCGAAGCCATTCCGGTTGAAAAACGGACAGGGGATTGGGTGACAGGGGGCACCCTGAATGGAACCGGCACCGTGTTGATGGAAGCCAAACGCGTCGGCCAGGAAACCCTGCTGGCGCAGATCGTCAGGATGGTAAGCGAGGCTCAACGCAGTCGTGCCCCTATTCAGCGGGTGGCCGACGCCGTGGCCGGGTATTTTGTCCCGATTGTCGTGTTGTCTGCGGCCATGACGTTTGGGGTGTGGGCGAGCATTGGACCTGAGCCTCGCCTGGTCTATGCGCTGGTGAACGCCGTGGCCGTGCTGATTATAGCCTGCCCGTGTGCTCTCGGGTTGGCCACCCCCATGTCCATCATGGTCGGCATGGGACGGGGAGCCGCGGCGGGCGTGCTCATTAAAAATGCCGAAGCGCTTGAACGATTGGAAAAGGTGACGATGCTGGTGGTGGATAAGACCGGTACGTTAACGGAGGGGAAACCCGTCTTGCGATCGGTCGTTCCCGCATCGGGATTCAGTGAAGCGGATTTGCTCCAATTGGCAGCCAGCGTCGAGCGCGTCAGCGAACATCCCTTGGCCGCAGCGATCGTTTCCGGTGCAAGGGAGCGAGGGCTTCCCTTCAGTGAGGTCGAAGAATTTCGTACGCAAACAGGTGAAGGCGTTGAAGGTCAGGTGGACGGGAAGGTCGTGGCGTTGGGCAATCGACAATTTCTCGAACGGGACATGGGTGTGCCTTCGCAGAAATTAACGGAGATCAATGCACAAAGCGACGCGTTGCGGAAAGAAGGGCAAACTGTGGTGCTGGTGGCGGTTGACGCGCAGCCGGCCGGTCTCATCGGGGTAATCGATCCGGTCAAGGCCACCACGGTCGAAGCGGTTGATTCTCTGAAACGTGAAGGACTCGAAATCGTCATGGTCACGGGTGATCATCGACAGACCGCCGCAGTCGTTGGTCGACAACTGGGGTTGCAACACGTTCAGGCCGAGGTTCTTCCCGAACAGAAACACCAGATCGTGAAACAATTCCAAAAGAAGGGCCACGTGGTGGCCATGGCCGGAGACGGCATCAATGATGCTCCGGCGCTGGCCGCAGCCGACGTCGGCATTGCCATGGGAACGGGCACCGACGTGGCGATGGAAAGCGCGGGCATTACCCTGGTGAAAGGCGATCTTCGAGGCGTGGCCCGTACCCGGACCTTAAGCAAAGCCATGATGAAGAATATCCGGCAAAATCTCTTTTTCGCGTTTGGCTATAATTCTCTGGGGGTGCCCATTGCCGCGGGCGTCCTCTATCCTTTCCTGGGGCTTCTCCTGAGCCCCATCATCGCCAGCGTCGCCATGACGTTCAGTTCGGTGTCGGTCATTGCCAATGCGTTACGGCTCAGACGATTGAGGTTGTAGCGGTTCACTTGGATTCATTGACATTCTTGTAAATGTTCAGTAATTCGTTGACGGAATGGTTAGCCTGAGTGTGACCGATCGAGTTCTTCCCCTCCCCTTTGTAAGGGAAGGATAGGTGGGGTAGAGCCCATCATCCATACAGCCATGGGGTTCGTCATCTTAGGCATAGCCTCTACCTCCCGACTTTTCCCTCTTCGGAAAAAGTTCCCGTCCTTACAAAGGAGGGGAAGAAAAAGACGAAAATGGTCAACGAATGAATAAACATTTGCAGAAGTTGAGCCGCCATGCTTGACCGGATAGGGCGCGGCTACCAGGCCTTTCTGGTTGGGTTGGTGGATCACTGCCGGCGAGCGGCTGTTTGGATCGTGATCGGAGGTTTCGTCGCCACGGGCCTGTCCGCGGTGTATGTCGCCAAGAACCTGGCACTCGACACGGACCCGGTTCATTTATTGGACCCGGATCTTCATTTCAGAAAGCTGCAAGTCGACTTCTACGCCGCGTTTCCGCAACTCGACGACTTGATCCTGGTCGTCGTGGATCAGGGTTCCGCCGAGGACAGGCGCGACGCGGTTCACGAATTGGCAACGCTTCTGGAGCGGCATCCTTCGTTATTTGCATCGGTGTATCAACCCCAGCAGGATGAGTTTTTCGATCAATACGGACTGCTGTATTTCGACGTCGATGAACTCTGGCGATTGGATGAACGGCTGGCCGAATGGTCCCCGTTCCTGGGGACGGTCGCGCAGGATCCCAGTCTGCGCGGATTCTTTTCCATCCTCACCCTGGCGTTGGAAGAAGACCCCACACCCGAGCAGCAGAAGGTCCTTGCCGACGCCTTCGCCCTGTTGAGCGAGGCGATCGACGCTCAACGGCTCGGGCAGCCGCCAACCTCGTCCTGGAAACAGACCATGCTCGAAGACGTCACGGGCAAAAGCGATCCGTCGCGCGGGTTTCTGCTCGTGAAAGCAAGGCTGGACTATTCGAGCCTGGAAGCAGCCGAGGGTCCGCTGGAATTCCTTCGCCGGCACGGTGCAGAGTTTGAAGAGCGGTCCGGTGTTCGAATCCGGCTGACGGGTCCCATCCCGATCGAAGCGGAAGAGCGGGAGACGGTTGTCCGGGGCGTCGAGTTGGCCGGGGGGCTTTCGTTGGTCCTGGTGTCATTCGTATTGCTGGCGGGGTTTCGCTCCCTGCGGCTCGTGGGGGCGATGCTGTGTACGCTGGTGGTGGGCTTACTGTGGACGGCCGTCTTCGTGGTAGTGGCCGTCGGCTCGCTGAACTTTATCTCCGCATCCGTGCCGGTGTTGTTCATCGGGCTCGGCGTGGATTTCGGGATCCAGTTCGGCCTGCGGTATCGTGAAGAGTTTTCCCGGGTCGGCGATCACGAGGCCGCCTTGCGGCGTGCGGTCAACGGGGTTGGCGGGGCGTTGTCGCTGGCGGCGGTGGCCGCAGCCCTGAGCTTCTTTTCCTTTCTGCCCACGGCATACCGGGGATTCGCGGAAATGGGGCTCATCGCCGGGGTCGGCATGTGTATCGCCCTCTTTGCGAACCTCACGTTCTTCCCGGCACTGCTGACCGTGTTCCCGCTTTCCCGATCCCGCGTGGCGCGTCCCACGAACGCGACGGAAGCCCGTTCCGGGGAAAATCCGGCCCCGGGCGCGATTGTCCGGTACCGGCGGGTGATTCTCGGGGTGCTCGTCCCCGTGGTGTTGGTCTCAGTCGTGGTGGCGCCACGGTTGAAATTCGATTTTAATGCCTTACACCTTCGGGACCCTTCGACTGAAAGCGTCTCCACCTTTCAGGAATTACTCGCGGACCCGGACACCTCTCCCTACGTCATTCAGGTGTTGGCCGACAATCTGCCTGCCGCGGATGCCTTGGCGGAGAGTCTTCGGTCGGTGCCTGAAGTCGATCAGGTCCTCACGCTGTCGAGTTTCGTGCCCGGCGACCAGGAAGAAAAATTGGCCATGATCGACGAAATGGCGTTGGTGCTGGAGCCTGTTCTCATCCCCCGGGCGGTTGTCGAGCCTTTCAGCGTTGAGGAAGAGTTTCAGGCCCTGAAAGACTTTCGCTCCGCCCTCGGCGCGCATGAAGCGCGAAACCGGCAGGGTGATCTCGACAAGAATCTGAAAAACCTCATGCAAGCCATTGATGACCTGTTGCACGAGTCTCAAGGATCGACCCGTTTCGTCCATGACCTCCGCGTGCGGCTGATAGGAGACTTGCCGCAGTGGCTTGATCGCTTGCGAAAGTTGCTGTCCCCGGATGAAATCACGCTGGAGACGTTACCTGAAAGCCTGATCAGTCATTATACTGCTCAAGACGGCCGGACCAGGGTTGAGGTTTTTCCCGCTGAAAACGTCGAAGAAAACCAGGCACTCCGGCGGTTCGTGTCGAGCGTGCAGCAAAAAGCGCCGGGGGCGATCGGTTCGCCCGTGAGCATCCTGGAAGCCGGGCACACGATTGTCGACGCCTGTATTCAAGCGACCCTATTGGCTATCCTGCTATCCGCCTTGTTGCTGCTCGTGGTGCTTCGACGCCCGGGTGAAACGCTCTTCGTCCTGTTGCCGCTGGTCCTGACGCTGTTGTTGACGGTGGCGACGTGTCTGGCGTTGGGCATTCCCCTGAATCTCGCAAACGTGATTGCCTTACCCTTGGTGCTTGGCCTGGGAATTGCGTTCGGCATTTATCTGATCCTGCGAAGACGGGAAGCTGATTCACACTCCATGGTCGAGGTCTTGCGGAGCAGTACGTCCCAAGCCGTGCTGTTCAGTGCCCTGACCACCATGGCTTCCTTTGGAGCACTCGGGTTTTCGTCTCACCCGGGCATGGCCAGCCTTGGTAACTTGCTGGTGGTGGTGTTGATCATGGCCCTGGTCTGCGCCTTGGTAATTGTCCCCGCGCTTCTGGCCGAATGGGAGCAGAGGGGTATGGACCCCGACCGCTAATGTGTTCCATCTGCCGGAATCTGGCTGTCAGGGGCCGGACGCCGGTTCTGTCCGGAAACGCTCGGTGAGCAGGTATCGATACAGCTTGAGAGCAAGCCGCTCTTCGTGTTCGTCCAGCCGGCGCCGGACGGCCGGCGTCAGTACCATGGTTCGGCAGGGTTGGTCTGCAATCACCGAGTTCGCCTTCTCGTCCAAGGGGTCGGCCGGCCAGATCGCGTCGCCGGGACTGTACTGATAGAGACGCGTGCCGGCGGAATCGAAGGCGGAAGCCCGTCCCGCAATCAACAGTTGCAGCCCTTCGTTTTGCGCGTCCGGTCCTGCGAGGGTTTCGCCGGTGGAGTACCGGCGGGGCTTCAGCCGGCTTCCCAGTTCTTCCATCAGGTCCTCGAAACGAATCTGCCGTTCCAGGTGGCGTTCGAGGTCATCGGCGGTGTGCGACAGGAGCAAAGCGCGCTGGTGGTCTGCCGTGTTGAGGTCCGCCTTCCATGCCGCGATGATGACGTCTTCACACAGCTCAAGGGCCCGGTCCTCGTCCGGTTCCAGTTGCAACTTGGCGAATACGGACGGCGGAATGTTGCGTTTCAACCCGTTGCTCATCTGGTCCGACACTGCGCTCAGAACGACTTGTACTCCGGCTGCGTTCGCCGTCTGCAGGAACCGCCCCAGCACGTTTACGGCCGAGAAGTCGAAGCCGGACACGCCGGCGAAGTCCAGCATCAGACAAGCGGGACGCGAAGCGCCGCTCATGGATTGTCTGAGATGATCGACCAGGGGGCAGACGCTGCCGAAGAAAATGTAGCCGTGCAGCCGGTAGACGCGCACCTGTTCGCCGTTCTTCAGCAGAATGGCTCGTTCGGGTACGGAACGGGTCTTGTTGCTCTGGCGTTCGCGCGTGGTGAATTGAGCGTCGATCGGATTCACGCGGCTGAGGCGGACGGCGAAGAACACGAGCGTGGCCAGCATCCCGGTCCCCACTCCCTCGAACAGCCCGAAGGCGATGATGACGACGAAGATCAGCACAATGATGCCGTACTCCGACCAGGGGAGCCGTGTGCGGCTTCTCATAAGCCCTTCGTCCATCATCGCGAGACCGGCAAAGAACAAAATTCCTCCTACAAGCGGTACCGGGATCAGTTCCAGCACTCCATCGCCCAGAAACAATGTGCCACCGATGACGAGAGCGGCGACAATGCCGGTCAGACGAGTGGCGGCCCCTAACAACTTGCTGCGTAGCGAGGCGGGAACGATCATGCTTGCTGCCGTGCCGCCGCCCAGACCGGCGACCACACTCGCGAACCCCGTTGCCCAGAACTCCCGGTTCCAGTCCAATTCCTGATTCGCGGCCACTTCGAGGCCGGCGAGATTCATGCTCACATAGATGAGTGAGACCAGTATCAGCGTCAGCATGTTAGGGATCTGCATGGCCATGACGGCCCAATCCACGTGCACCAGATCGGTGGGGCCCAAGGTTGGCCACAGACTTCCGTCCGCCGTGCTTGTGAATAGCAGGCCTGCCGCTTTCGCCGTGTCGATCGAGATGTCGAGGGCGGCGAGGACGAGGTGGTATGCGCCAACGGCGAGCGCGACGCTTATCGGTAAGATCAGCGCATTGCCCCAGCGCTTCATTGCGAAATACAGGGCGCTTCCATACAGCGCGCCCGGGAACCATATCCACAGAATAGAAGGTTCCAGAAGCGCCGGAATCGCCTGCCAGTCCGGATCGGCCCCCATCAGGGACATGGCCGCCAGACACACGGCTCCCCCGATTCCGGCCACGAAGCCACCCGCCACCGGATAGGGAATGAAGCGCACCATGTTGGCGAGTCGAAAATGCCCGATCATGAGGCAGCACGCGCCTGCTGCGGTCGCGCTGATTATTAATGTTCCCGCCGTGGTGACGAACAACGCGTCGCCTTCGGCGTCCATTGTAGATCCGATGAGCGCCATCACGATGACCAGTGCGGGCGACAGCCCTGAAATCGCCCCACGATAGCCGCCCAGGATGGCGATGACCAGACAGGCGGCGAAGTTTCCGAACAGCACCAGACCGACGCCTTGGGAAGAATAGGGAGCCAGCGGTCCGGAGAAGATGAAGGTCCCGAAGGCAACCTGGGCAACGAGCAGACCCAAACCGGAGGTGAATCCGGCTGACAGAGCCGGAATAGCCCTCTCGGACAGGATGTCCGCGCGAAGCTCGGACGCAAGCTCCCGGAACCGATTGACGCTGTCTGGCGAATACCCCATGATCTTACAAGTTCGGCGTTCGTGGCCGAATGGCTTGGCCGGTTCGAGCCTTGGTGCGGATCATATCCTGCTCTCGGGTCATCGTCGGCTTCTCGCTCGCGTGTTCGTCAGGCCAGCTTGATCTTACAATCAGGAAAACACAAGGAATGGTGTGCCAAAGTGTACTGAGACAGTCATCACCTGTCAGTCTTTCCGTTGGCGTACGACCTCAAGTCGGGAGGGGGATCAGTCTGCAAGGGCATCCGTTTTGGAAGAAGGAAGGTTTCAATCATTCCGGTCGGTGGATTCCCGGGGTTTGCCGGTCTCTTCTTGAGAGGATTCTTCTTCTGCGTCGAGAGCGTCAAAGGGATCGTCCAGGTACAAGTCGTCGTCAACCGGAGGATCGCCGTCGTAGATCAGGAATTTCCGGTGCTGCAGATACGCTTCTCTTGTAAAGAGATACGGTTCAATTGCGGTTTCGTCTCGAAACGTGACGGCCTCGTCCACTCCCGCCCGATAGTCGATAAAGCCCAGGAGGGCGACGGGTATCACGTACGGATTGGGCACATAGAACAGGATGTTGGTGACGGTCGTGACGCCTAAATTCGGAGCGTCTCGCACGGTGCTGGGTCCGATGAACGGCAGCATCAGATAGGAACTCTCGTCCATCCCCCACGCTCCCAAGGTTTGCCCGAAGTCTTCATCGTGGGCTTCGAGCCCAAGAGGCGTGGCCATGTCCCAAATTCCCAGGAATCCGAACGTCGTGTTCACGAGAAACCGGCCCATGTCCTCGAGTCCCTGGGCCCACTTTCCCTGAAGAAGATCATTCAGGATGACGTTGGGGTACGCCACGTTAGCGAAGAAACTGGAGATGCTGTTCCGGACGGGCCGTGGCGTGTACGAGACGTAGGCCTCGGTCGCCGGTTTGGCAATCTTGCGATCGGCAACATCATTGACCCGGTAAATTTGTCGATTGACCGACTCGAACGGATCGTGATCCGATACCCCGGGATCGGCGGGCTCCGTGGTTGCGCATCCGGTCAGCCCGGTGAAGGCCAACCAGCCGATGGCCACGCATAGCCTGGCGGCATTCGTCATGCTTCTCATCAAGCCACCGGAGATTCAGGACGCGTATGCGGGTTAGAGTCCATGTGCGTTTTTTTCGATTTGGGATTTCAGGCGTTCGATGAGGGTCGGGAAGCCGTCCTTTCGCAGAATGCCACCGTACTCGGCACGTTTCAAGGCCAGATCGCTGACGCCGTTGACGCTGACACTGATGATTTTCCACTCGTCATGCACCTGGTGCAGGATGTAGTTGAACGTGATGTTCTCACCGTCGGATTTCACAAAGTGGCTCGTGACCAGTTTGCGATTTCCTCTTTTCAAGGCGGTTTCCGAAAGAATGTCGAACCGCTCGCCTCCATAGTCCTTGAACCGTCCCGCGTACATGGAAATGCTCAGGTTTCTGAACGTCTCGACGAAGGTGGATTTCTGGCTCGCATCGAATCCTTTCCAATGTCTCCCGACGACTAGCCGTGCGATCGTGGCGAGGTCGTGAGTTTTTTCGACCGTAGGGGAGACGGTGTGATAGCGACCCGTGTAGCCGAGATTGCGTCCGTCTTTCATAATGGTCATGATCGATGCTTGGAGTTCGGTCACGACGGTCGTGGCTTCCCCGGCGAAGGTGGTGACGCCGTATCCCCACGCCATCAGAAAGACGACGGCGCCCACGAGGTGTGTGTTCCAGATTGTAATCATCCGTTGGTCAGGTTCGATGGGATCGGCAAGGTCAACGCCGCACGATGATTACCAGATTGCGTTTCGTCCCGGCAAGCGAAGGGAACCATGCGTGTACATGACAATGTCCGGCTGCGTCGGTCACGAAGCTTGCGGAGGTTGGATGATGCGAAACCGGATCTCGTCCGCGTGCGTATAGGCCGACAGTTCACTGCCGACGTACAACCCGCACCGGTGAAGTCCGGGTGTCCAGCCTGATTCGGGCTGGGTGACGATAAAGTACCCGGTCTGGTCACCCATATTCATGATGACGTGGTCCCGGGCCCATGGGATCTGATTCGCGTTCGGCTTCGGCGTTTCGATGAAACACTCCGCGCTGAGCGGCATCTCAGCGAAGGAGGCGGTGACGAGTCCGAACACCAGATAAATGTCTTCCTGGGTATCCGGAAACGTGTCGTGCGGCTCGATGGGGATAAATTCATGGGTGCCGGTGGGTCGATCGTCCCGCATGACGCGGTTGGCCGGGATGACGAAGCGGAACATGCTGAAATCGGCATCCCGCCCCATCAGGGACGCTCTGGTGTAGATCTGTTTCTGGGGGTGCAACTCCTCTCTGGCGATCTTTTCATAGAGTTCGTCCTCGGTCAGGGGCGCCGGGGTATCGGGGGCCACGGCGGGGATAGCCTCATCCGGCTCCGGGATGGCGTCGGCGGGAATGCGGTCTTTTACCCGTTTGACCCATACGGCCAGGGTTTCCGTGTTCAGCACCCTGATGTCGGCCTTGGGCGGAGCATCCTTGGTGCGTTCTTCGAAATCGAGCGCGGCTTCATAGAGGAGTTCAAAATAGGGAAGAGCTTCCGTCCATTTTTCCATTTTCATCAAACAGCGGCCGACTCGAAAGAACGCATCCGCGTAGACTTCGTCCGATGGGTCCATCGTGGACATGCTGGCAAAGACCTCGATGGCTTCCTCGCACCGGTCAAGCCCCAGTAAGGTCATCCCGAGTTCATGGGTCGCGGCGTAATCGTCGGGTTTGAGGGCCAGAAGCTTTCGATAGACCGGTTCGGCCTCTGTATAGCGACCCGCGTCGAAGAGTCTCCACGCGTCAGCGCGAATGGCGGACCAGGCTTTGCGCTCCGCCGCGGTGCCTCTGGGGCTCAGGATGGGTTCGAAGCGCCGGCCCCGCTCTTTGGTGGCGCCATAGATCACTTCCCTCAGGCTATGGGCGGCCGCTTCTTCGGGAGAACCAGGGTCCACGATTCGCAGGACGTGCTCGACTTCGTCGCGCGCCCCACGCCCATCCAGGACGTCCAGCTTGGCCCGGGCGAGTGCCATCCGCCATCCCGGCATGTCCGGAATCATGGCCACGGCTTTTTCATACCACTCCAGGGATTCCTCCAGGCGGTCGATTTTTCGGAGTTCCTGCGCCAGCCGGAGGGCCACGATGGGATTCTTCGCATCCAGTTGGGCGATCCGTTGAAATTCGGCGATGGCGTGATCGTGTTGTCCCGCCCGGAGCAACACGCTCCATTTGGCCCAGTGGACCTCCAAGGCCTCCGGGGTCGTCTTGAGGATCACGTCATAGGCTTCGACGGCTTCCTGGTGGCGACGGGACGCCGTGGCCAGAACGTCCGCGCGTAATTTTTGCAGCCTGACGTCATCCGGATGGGCTCGAAGCGCAGGTTCCAGAATGTGCAACGCACGGTTGGGGGCGCCGTCCATCCACTCGGCTTCCGCGAGACCGGCGATCTCGCCGATCGCCTCGTCCGGTGGTTCGACGGCGAATGCCTGCGTCGTTGCGGACCAGAGCAGCGCGACACAAAGCATGACCTTGAGGGTACTTTTCACCATCCATTCGGAAGATCCTTTGATAGCGTGTTCATTCATGAAGAAAACAAATGCCACTTGGGGAGTGAAGATTTTTGCACGAGTCATCTTTAATTTAATGTACCATAGCGTAGAGAAAGGATGAAAGAATGGCTCTGGGCTGTCATCCTGAGCGAAACGAAGGCTCTGCTTTTTCTGGCCTTCGGTCGTTGAGCGAGAGAGTCTTCGCTAGGTCCTTCTCTCCGTTCAGGATAAGCTCAGAATTGTAAATGTTCAGCCATTCATTGACACGTTCCGCTGTCTCCTTCTGTGCCTCAGTTCCCCTCCTTTGTAAGGAGGGGCAAGGGGAGGTAGAAAGATGTGGCAGGAACAGCGCAACTCTATGCCCCATGGACGCGTGGCTCTACCCCACCCCCGCTTTTGCGGGGGCATGCCTAGCTCGGCCTCCCCTTACAAAGGGGAGGGAAAAGAGAGCCCTTCTTTCTGGTTTCCACTTTGTGGGCAGTTCCTCATTCTGTCAACGAATGACTGAACACATACAAGAATGACAAATTTGGAGTGGCATTGACTATCCCCATGAAACGAATCCTGTGCGTGTTCTGTGTGACATGTCTCTGGTGGCCGGGCTTTCCATCCGCCTTGTTTGGCCAGGCCGCAGAGCCTGATCAGGAACCTCTCGTGTCATTGGCCATGGACGTGTTTCTGAAGAAGCCCATGGCACGGGTCTACGAAATTCACGTTCATCTGACCAATGACAACCCTGACCCCCTTACCGTGAATCTCCGGGATCTGCCGTGGCTTCCCCCGAATGATGCCGGGTGGCTCTGGGCGTTTCGCATGGATGCTCGACTCAGTCCCATTCAGCAAGAGTCGTTCCCCGGCAAGTTCGGGTCACGCAGTATCCGTCTGGTCCCGGGCGAGTCGGTCCAAGGGAAGCTGGTCCTGAACCAGCGGATTCCGACCCTGTTGGAGGACGTCAAGCTGTTTGGTCTCCGGCTCGAGTGGGAATGTTCCCATCCTTCGTTGCACCTGAAGTGTGAACAGGATTCTCCCCGCACCATTCTCATTCCCAAAGATGATCCCGGCGAGCCGGACGTGTATGCCGTGGATGAGCCGGCTTGCAGGCGGTTGGAACGCCAGATCGGTTTCATCGACGTTCCCCAAGGCCATGAGGTGCTTTTTCTCCTTACCGGCGAAACCGTGATGGCCGACCTGGAACAGGTGCAAGCCCTGCTTTACCGGGTGGATGACTGCGTCCGGCAGTGTCGACCTACGTGGACGAACAGTTGGGCCGTGGATTTTTTTGCGGAAGAGCGGGTTGCGGGATTTCTCAGGGAGCAGGAAGGCAGGCGATATTTTGAAAAGGGACTCTGGCAGCAGGCCAATATCGGACAGTACTCAAGTCAGATCAGGACCTTGTACCGGTTTCCATGGAGCCGGAAGCAAGCCGATACCGTGTACCTGTCGGTGTACCGTGACCGGGCGGGCATCCGATGAAATGTAGCTGCAGGTCGGATGAGCGGAGCGTCATCCGACGGTTTGGGCTGATTGTCGCGGTTCGGGATTGTCGGGTTACGCCTGCGGCGAACCCGACCTACGGGGCGGTTTGTTCGTCCTGGGCCACGTGGCCCCGCAACGATTTTTCGGTGATCTGGCTCTGGATTTCCCAAGCGATCACCCGGGCAAGTTGTTCTGCGGATAACGCACCCATGGGAAGCCCCTGCGTCTGACGATATAATTCTTCCTTCGGCTCCACGGCTCGGTGGTAATTCACGAGAATCTTCGCGGGTTGAATGACCTTGCCGCGTTCCCCAACCGTGACGGCCTTGTCTTCCGGCACCACGCGTGTTCTTGTCGTCCAATCCCGTTCGTCGATTTTGGCCATCAGGACGTGCCAGACTTTCCCGTTCAGCAGGCTGCGAACGGCTTTTTGGGTGTTGTCCCAGAAGTAGGGATCGCTCGCGATCAACCGGAGGGCGTGCCGGATGCGAATGTCATATAGTTTGATGGTCGAGTCCACCTGCTCGGGTTTCGTCAGGGTCGTGGTTCCCATTTCATAATAGGGTTGATCCACCAGACTGCCATAGGCATCTACCGTTTGTATGTAGGTGTCCAATAGCGCTTGCAAGGTTTCCGTGCGTTCCTCCGGCGCCATCTGTTTGATCTCGGCGTTGGTGGCAATGGGCGCGCGTTTCAGGTCGCGTTTCAGCAGGCGCCCCCTGCGGGCGGCGTTGGTGGCGGCTTTACTGATGACCCATTGAAATTCTTTTGCCAATCTCGGGGCGAGGGCGGCCGGCTGCCCGAGGTATCCATCTTCCCTGAGTCTCATGGCGTTGATCAGGAGATTGACCTTGCCTTTTTGCTTGGTCCTGGCGACGAGAAACGGAAATTCCTTGCCGTCCCGGTTCAGCACCCTTGGTTCGATCACGACCTCTTGCAGAAGATCGTTCGTGAGGGCTTGGTCGAATCGTTGGTGTTGCGAGCGGTCCCGGACCAGGATCCCGAAGGCCTCGACCACGGTCTTGACGGCGCCGTCCGCCACGGTCTCCGGGATGGTTTCTCCTTGGCCTTGCTTCAGGAACACCTGAAACGGGACGCCGGGAATGCCGTGTCCTTCCTGGGCCGGCGTCGCGGTCGCGGAGAACACCACGGCACAGAGTGCAAGCAAGAACGTCCGTCTCATATGGTGACGCATCCTTTTTTGAAGTGTTTCCTGTCTACTCTGCGACCGTCTCGATCCGGGTGATTTCGTCCCGGGAGAGGTCCATGCGGTCGATGTCCAGATTTTCTTTCATGCGCTGCGCGTTGGTGGTGCCGGTCAAGGGGAGCATGCCCACCTGCTGGGCAAAGCGAAAGATGACTTGGGCGGGTCCTGTTTGAATCCGTGTGGCGATGGCGCCGACTTCCGGGTCGAGGAGAACCCCTTGATTCACGGTGAGCAGCGAAAACCCCTGGTACACGACGTGATGGGCCCGGCAGATGTCCCGGACGGCGCGGTCCCACCCCAATGCCGCGTAGCAACGGTTCTGCACGATCATGGGTTTGACGTTGGCCAGTTCGCACAGCAACTGCAATTGAATGGCCTGGACGTTGCTGACCCCGATCATCTTGACCCGGCCTGCCTGATACAGTTTTTCGAGCGCTCCCCAGACTTGCCAATCTTCTTCTTCGAGTTCCCAGCGTCCGTATGGTCCGTGCAGGATAAAGGAATCGATATAGTCGGTGTGCAAGTGTTCGAGCGAGCTTTCAAATGATTGCGCGACCTGTTCGGCGATGGGGGCTTTGGGGTCATAGGGCGTTCGATGGTCCTGCCCCGAGACGGGCGTGAATTTGGTTTGCAGAAACAGTTGATCCCGCGGGACCCCTTGCTCCGCCAACGTCAGGAGGGCCTCTCCGACCTGGGCCTCGTGGTAATGGATGAGCTGGTTCGCGGTATCGATGGCTCGAAAGCCGGCCTGGACGGCCAATTGTACGTACCGGCTCGTGTCCTCCTGTTTCCACGCCGTGCCGTACATGAAGTTGGGGACGGCTACGCCGTTGTGTGCAGTGATGTTTTGCATGATTGATCCTCAATCCATCTAAAATTGACCGGCCTGTATCAGGTCGTCGAGGCTGTTGATGTCCAGCCAGTGCCCGACCGTGTAGAGCACGCGTATCGGGACGTCCCGTTTGAGCAATTCCTGAAATAATTGCGACATGCCCGCTCTGCCGTTGGCGGGATCGGCGAGCATGTCCCCGAGAATACCGTGTAACTCCGCAGCCGCGCCTGCCGATACTTTCAAAAAGCCCATCCACACCCCGTGAATGGACTCCCGCTGCACGTCCCGCCCCAATTGTTTGAGGTGGATTTTGGCATTAAACGCTTTTCTCGAATTGGGCACCGTACATTCCGCAAATCCCCCGAGCCGGGTATAGGAAGTTTTCCCTTCCCAGACACTGTCCACGACGATCGCCCAATCGTCGGGTTCCTGAAAGAGGATCTGAGGAATGTATTTGTGGAAGAGCACGTCCCCATACGAAATGATGGTGTCCTGAAAGTCTCCGTTCTTCGATTGCAGCGCCTTGAAGAGCGAGACGAGTTCCCCGGTCTCGGCAAAATCGTCGTTGTCGACGTAGGTCAGGTGGGGCAGGGACACGGCTTCCTTTTTATAGCCGCGGACGACGGTAATATTCTTGATGCCGATGGCATTGTACGCATCGACGATGTGCGACAGGATCGGCAGGCCCTGAATCGGCACCATGGCTTTGGGCCTGTCTTGCGTCAGTTCGCCGAGTTCGTTCCCGCGGGACGCGGCTAGGACGATCCCGGCCAGGCCGGCGCCGTTGTGCGGGAGATAGCGTTTCTCGGCCTCCTGGAGTTCGGCGGCGTCCTGAAGCCGGAAGATTTCTGCCACCGGCGCAATTTTGTCTTCAATCGAAAACAGGTTCTCTTTTTCTTTCAGGGTGCGCGCCGTTCTCTGCATGACGGTTACGGCCGCGCGCAGGAGATGGTTGGCCCAAATCACCAGGGAAAAGCCATGCTGCCGGAAGACGTCCGTGAGCGTGGCGTAATACTTGGTCGGCACGATCACCACCGGGCAGCGATCACCCCATTCCTGCTTGAAGGCCAGGATTTCGTCGGGGACCGTCAGGGCGCTGTGAATGAGGATGCCGTCGGCGCCGGCCTGATGGTAGGCCTCGGCCCGTCGCAAGGCTTCGGCCAATCCCCAGCCGCAGATAAAGGCTTCAACCCTGGCAATGAGGCAGAAATCCTCATCGGTCTGGGCATCCTTGCCGGCCTTGATTTTCCCGCAGAATTCGTCGGTGTCGGCCATGGGCTGGGTTTCACCCTTCAAAAAACTGTTGGTCTTGGGGAAGAGCTTGTCTTCGATGCAGACGGCCGCGATCCGGCGCTGTTCCAGTTTCCGGATCAGGCGCTGCATGTTGTTGAAGTTCCCGTAGCCCGTATCGCCGTCGAGCAGGATGGGGACTCGCGTGGCGTCGGACATGAATTCCAGGTGGTCGAGGATTTGCGTCCAACTCGCTTCGTTGTTGTCTCGCACCCCGAATTGAGCGGACAGCGTCAGCCCGCTGGCCCAGATGCCTTTAAACCCCGCTTCCTCCACGATCTTGGCGCTCAGCCCATTATGGGCCTCGCAGAGAAATTCCAATTGGTCGGACTGCAGGAGCCCCTTGAATTGCCGGGTTTTGGAAGGAGTCGATAGTTCGTTCATCACGTTTCAACAATTCTGCAAAACATCTCCCGATCCTTTTCTCAAAAACCCTCTCCCCTGGAGGGAGAAGGTAGGGTGAGGGGGAGGAATCGAAAAAGAATAACAGAATTAAACAGAGTTTGTTAAGACACGTAGCCGTTGCCGGCGGCCTGGTACGCCCCTACTTCCAGAACTTTTGATCCTGCCTGTTTCTCGTGGCGTTTTGTCCATATGTTTAGTATTTTCACACTTCTCTCAAGATTTTAGTTCTTAAGAGTTCCAGAATTTTGTAAAGTTCGTAATATTTTGTACAAAATGTAAAGTTTTGTACATATTGTACAATATGTAAAATTTGTAACAATTTGCAACTTTTGTACATGTTGTCATCTGACGACCAATGCCAACATACACGACAATCGTCTCTCAGTCCTTAAACCCCTCGCCCCCAGGGAGAGAGCCTCCCTTGGCACCCATCATTCCCTCTCCCCACTCTGAAATTAGGCGAAGCCCCCGACATCCTTAATCGGGGGGTAGGGTGAGGGGGAGGACCGGGATATGTCTCATGCCACCTCCGCCTTTTATCATTCCTGTTTTTCCCCCTTGTCATTCTCGACATTAGTAATCGAGAATCCAGTGTCTTTATCTTTTTTCCCGGCAATCCGGCGTTGTTATAGGCCCGTCAATGTCGAGCACATGTTCATTGAACTTGAGCAAGGGTTGTCCCCTCACTCGCATTCTGTCAATAAATGAGAGAACATAGGCCGAAATGACCCGAATGAACACGAAATTCACGTCAGCAGTTGAAACCTACCTCGCCGACCTGCGGCGAGTCAGCGCGTCGGGTGGCGCGACCGGCGAGCGGTCGAACTACGGACCGCTCGCCAACCTGCTGAACGCCATCGGCACAACGCTCAAGCCCAAGGTCTTCTGTGTCGGCGAACTGGCCGACCAAGGCGCGGGCCATCCCGACTTCGGCCTCTACGCAGCCAAGCAGGTGCAGAAAGGCCGGCCGCGTGAGGGGCAGATTCCTGAATGCGGCGTAATCGAGGTGAAGCCTGTTGATGACGATGCGTGGCTCACCGCGGACGGCGATCAGGTCAGCCGCTATTGGAACCGCTACCGCTTGGTGCTGGTAACGAACATGCGTGACTTCGTGCTGGCGGGCGAGGATGAGGCGGGCCGACCGGCCAAACTCGAAACCTTTCGGTTAGCCGAAGACGCGGAGGATTTCCGCCGGCGTCTGGAGCATTCCCGTACGTTCGCTCAGGAAATCGGCGCGGGCCTCGGCGAATATCTGAGCCGGGCGCTGTCGCATCGGGCCGCGCTGACTGAGCCGAAAGACCTCGCCTGGCTGCTCGCCTCCTATGCCCGCGACGGGCTCGCGCGTGTCGAAGCGACAAGCAACACACCATTGCTCACGGCAGTCCGCTCCGCGCTTGAAGAGTCGCTCGGCGTCCGCTTCGAGGATGAACGAGGTGCGCGGTTCTTCCACTCGACCCTGGTGCAGACCTTGTTCTACGGCATCTTCTCTGCTTGGGTGCTGTGGGCACGGTCCAAGCCGACACCGGAGGATAAGTTCGACTGGCGCAAGTCGGTCTGGCATCTGCGTGCGCCGGTGCTGCGTGCGCTGTTCCACCAACTCTCAGGACCGGGGCGGCTGCAACGGCTCGATCTTGTCGAGGTGCTGGACTGGACCGCGGCGGCGCTCGATCGGGTGGACCGCGCAGCTTTCTTTGCCCGGTTCAACGAAGGCGAAGCCGTGCCCTACTTCTACGAGCCGTTCCTGGAAGCCTTCGATCCCGACCTCCGCAAGCAACTGGGTGTCTGGTACACGCCGGCTGAAGTCGTCCGCTACATGGTCGCTCGTGTGGACAAAGCGCTCAAGGACGACCTCGGCATATCGGACGGACTCGCGGCGGAAAACGTCTACGTGCTCGATCCGTGTTGCGGCACCGGGGCCTATCTCGCTGAAGTGCTGCGTCGCATCGCTGTCAACCTCGAAGGACAGGGCCTTGGCGCGCTCGCCGGTGCGCGGGTGAAGCAGGCGGCAATAGAACGGGTTTTCGGCTTCGAGATCATGCCCGCGCCCTTCGTCGTAGCCCACCTGCAAGTCGGGCTCACCATGCAGGACCTCGACGCGCCGCTGGCGGACGACGGGACGGAACGCGCGGGTGTCTTCCTCACCAATGCGCTCACCGGCTGGGAGCCGACAGAAAAGGAAAAACAGTTGGTTGCCTTTCCTGAAATGGCAGAAGAGCGCGACCGAGCCAATCAGGTGAAGCGTGATCGGCCGATACTTGTGATCCTCGGGAACCCACCCTACAACGGCTTCGCCGGCATGGCAGTGGATGAGGAACGGGAACTCTCGGAAGCCTATCGTATGACCAAACAGGTGCGCCCGCCGGAGGGCCAAGGGCTGAACGATCCCTACGTCCGCTTTTTTCGCATGGCGGAACGGAGGATCACGGAGAAGACGGGCCAGGGCGTGGTCTGCTTCATTTCTAACTATTCTTGGCTCGACAGGCTGTCCTTTACAGGCATGCGTGAGCGATACCTTGAGGTGTTCGATGCCGTTCGGATCGACTGCCTGAACGGCGATAGTCGAGAGACTGGCAAAGTTGCGCCGGATGGCTCGCCCGATCCGAGTATTTTCTCAACGGAAGGTGACCCGGTCGGCATTCAGGTCGGCACCGCCATTGCAACGATGGTAAGAAAGGCGGATCACGAGCCAGTTGATATGGTGGCATTCCGGCATCTCTGGGGGCAAGGGAAGCCTAGGGATCTGTTGACGACGGCGGAGACAAAACCGGATATGCTCTATGGGAAGAGCACGCCTGACCTTCGTCTTGGTCTCCTGTTCAAGCCGACGACTGTGAGCGATGACTGGTTCGACTGGTCTTCGCTACCCGATCTGTTCCCTGTATCGTTTCCGGGCGTGACTACTAACCGCGACTCGTTTCTCGTCGATACCGATCTTGACCGGCTCAAGGCGCGTGTTGCCGATTACTTCGACGCTGGCTTAAGCCATGAGGAGATTGGGCGACGATATCCGGTAGCCATGAAAACTACAACATCGGTCCGGCAAGACGCGCGTTCAGTGCGTGAAGCGAGACTCGTGCGCGGTGGCCCGGATAAAACTGGCTTCCTTCGTTATTGTCACCGGCCATTTGACACTCGATGGCTGTACTGGGAGTCCGAATCTGGTCTCTTGGCCCGCCCATGTCCCGACTACAGACCACATGTGTTCAAGGGGAATCTATGGGTTGAAGCTCGGCAACGAGAATCTAGGGATTTCTTCTCACGAGGGACCTTTGTTCGTCATCTTGCTGGCGATTTTGGAAACGGGCAGTCTCACTACTTCCCTGCCTGGCTCTGCGATGACAGCTTGGATGTTTCAGCCCTCGGGAGGCGCCCGAACCTATCACGCGTAGCGCAACTCTACCTCGAACGCCTTGGTGCAGATGTGGAGGACCTGTTTTATCACGTCTTAGCCGTACTGCACGATCCGGCCTACCGGGAGGCCAACGTCGGGGCGCTCAGAATGGAATGGCCGCGCATCTCGCTACCGGGATGGCCGGATGGCGATGCCGATGACGCGGCTAAGGCGCTCGCCGCATCAGCGGCGCGAGGCCGCGAACTGGCCAGGTTGCTCGATTCCGATGCGCCGGTGCCGGGCGTTACCCAAGGTCCGTTGCGCCCGGAAATTGCCACCATTGCCGTGCCTTCCACCACTGATGGCCGTAACATGACCGGAGATGACTTCGCGGTGATAGGGGGATGGGGACACTCTGGAGCGGGGGATGTCGTTATGCCAGGCCAAGGCCGCATCGTCGAGCGCGCCTACACACCGGACGAAAAGGCAGTGATGGGTGATAGCATAGCCACGCTCGGCGAAACCACCTTCGACGTGTACCTGAACGACCGCGCCTTCTGGCGCAACGTCCCCGCTGAGGTCTGGACTTACAAACTCGGCGGCTACCAGGTCCTCAAGAAATGGCTCTCCTACCGCGAACGCGACGTTCTCAACCGCCCTCTCAAGCCCGAGGGAGTCCAGCACTTCACCGATACCGCAAGACGGATTGGGGCGATATTGTTGTCAGTCGCGTCGGGTAGCCCTTGCAAGGAGATATTCCGTTGATAAACCAACTCGATAAGTCACGATATGCCGGTATCTTCAGTGTTGCACCGGACAGAAAGGTAAATGGCAACCTTTCGTTAGACGGCCGGAACACTTCACTTTATGTATGGGACGAAAACTTTTTCTATCCGGTGGAGGGGAAAACGATCACTGGAATCCTCGACAATCGAATGAAAGTTTCTCTCATCGACTGCTTGATCTCTGGCCCAGGATCCTATGGCCGACAAGGTGACACTTCAAATTTTTGCACTATTTTCCCACACTACGTCGTTTTCGGAGATCAACACATTTCATATACGGATAAGGAAATTTCCAAGGTTTCCTTTTTGTTAGACGATGCGACTACGCTTTTCCATGACTATAATGCTTTCGGTTTTGCATCCGATGCGCGATCCATTGTCAAACAGATTGTTGAATCTGGAAACATGGATTGCGAAATCGGCATAGGAAATCGTCCTTTGGTTGCCTATTACACGGGGAAGCAAGAAATATTCTCATCGAACACAGTACATGGAACAATATCGGCGTCGCATGCTCCAGGCTACACTATGGGCAGTTCCAGAGGGGTCAAAATAGACAACACCATTTATATCCACATAAAATTCGATGAGGCGATCACTTTTATGGATGTGGTTGACCGATTGTGGAAAGCCAAGAGGTTTTTCGAACTGATTGTGGGGCGTGCCCAAAACCTCGTTGAATGCATTATTGATACAGGTACTGATGAGAAACCACAGCCCCTTGACGTGTACTCTAGCATGACTCCTAAATATCAACGGCCAGAAAAGGATTTTGAAATAATCTGGCAGGACGTTCTTATAGATGCCGTCCGCAATCCAAACAGGTTCTCCGACGTCCTTGCCGCGTGGCTGGAACGCGAGAATATTTGGCGCGATGCTCGAGAGAGATTCTTTCAATCTTTTGAAAAACAGAAAAATTACCACATAAATCGCTTAATCAGTGCGGCCAACATGTTCGATATCATGCCAGAAGCAGCGTTTCCTGAACCCGAGAAGCTACCGAGTGATCTCAATGATGCGAAGGAAAAGGCTAAAAAGATATTTAAAGAATTACCACAAACTGCTGAAAGGGATAGCGTATTAAGCGAGCTTGGGCGGGTTGGAAGTTTAAGACTTAAGAGAAAAATCGCTTCTAGGTGTTCATGTCTACTTAACAGGATCGGAGAGCGGCTGCCGGAACTTTCACTGGTCACGGATGAGGCAGTGAATTGTCGGAACCACTACGTTCACGGCAGCGAATCTCGCATCGACTATAATAAAGAACCAAACATACAGTTTTTTCTGACAGACACACTAGAGTTCGTTTTTGCCGCGTCGGACCTTATCGATGCCGGATGGGATATAGTGGCGTGGTGCGAAACAGGGTACCATGTACATCACCCACTCGGCGCTTATATGGAGCGTTACTCCAGTGAGCTAGAGAAGCTAAAATCCCTTCTTCCAACTTGATAAGCCAGTTCCCAAGCGGACAGCCGATTACAGGTTCTGAAGATGCGTGAAGTTCACCGCCGCATCCTGTCCTTTTGTCAATGCCGCCAAGTACAGGTCGAGATCCACGGTCACTAACGGAGTTTCAGCCGTGACAACCTCCAAGAGTGCCGAGTCGGTCAATCCAAGCCGCTTGAATGCTTTGTTACGCGAAGCGTCCGTACTGGCAACAACGATTTCCTTGCTTTCCTGAATGATGAGCTTGAGCTTGTCGAAGAAGCGGGAACGTTCAGGTTCATTATGTTGAGCGAGCAAATTGGATGTTTCCGTGAGCGTGTTCGGAGTTACGAAAACCTGCTTCACCTGGTCGAGCAGGTTGATCAAGATGTCGCAATCTTCTACTGTAAATCTTTGTAGTCGCCGGTGTTTGGGGATCAAGTTTCGATCCACACTACCCACGATAAGCAATACGAGAAGATTGGTGTCGATGAAGAACCCTACAGGGGGCATGAGTTCATTAGGAAGCAGTCAGGACACGGTCCGTGAGTGACGTTATCTGACCGTCATTGTCATTGATGCACACGAGCTTATAGGAGCGTCCCGGAGCTTGGTTCCCGAGTGCCGCAGCCAGGGAAGTTTTCTGCCACGGTCTGGAAAAGCCGATCGTAATTTCCCAGTTATTTGACGTGTCGTTGAACACAACCTCTTCAAGGCCGACATCCGCGATCGTTTCATCAGTGAACAGTTCGGCAACGTATTTTTTCGCCGTTTGCACGGCTTCTTTGACATCCATTCCAGCCTCCGTTTCACTCTATCGAGTAGTGCAATCGTAACACCGTGCGCAGGTCGAGACAAGGAAGGTATTTCGTGGAGGATTCATGCCTGGCCTCTGCGAGGCGGGCTTTGAATTGGTGATTGTATAGGACGCGCATGATTCGGTAAAATACCGACAGGCTTGGCAGTTTACCGCAGGAGAACGACATGGTTACCGAACAGACACGGAATGCCATTTGGCAAGAACTCCTGGATGTGGCACGGCTCGTTCGTTACTATGAGGCTCTCTCGGATCAACATCGGCGCAATCACCTGATTGTCCGGTTTTTGCTGCTGGCCGCAGCGGCGGGTGGAATCGCCGCACTGCTGGACCTGCTTCCGGCGATGGCTCAACTTGTTGCCGGAGGGTTGGTCGCCCTTCTCGTTGCTTGGGATTTTGTATCCGATTACGCCAAGAAAGCGGCGATTCTGCACGCGATCAGCAGCGAATGCAGCGCAATGGAGATTGAATGGCAGGCCTTGTGGCTTGAGCTTGAAACCATCGACGACGCCGAGGCTCGTCGAGAAAACACGCGCCTGTCACGGAGAATTGCAGACGTAACCGGATGGGCAGGGCAGGCCGATATTCGAGAGAATCGAAAATTGAACGAGGAATGCGAGAAAGCAGCCTACCGCGTCATGACTGACCGATATGCCACCTGATAGAGACACTGGTAACATCAAAATCCGGAGTGGTGGCAAGCCCGCCAGGCCGGGTAAAACTCCGCCACCTCCGCCACCTCCGCAGCAAAAGCCGAAACCGCAAGAACCGCCGCCTAAGGACGGGAAAAAATAATCCCATGCGTCATGGGGAGCGATTCTAAGGCATGGAACTGTCCTCGTCGGCTGGTGCTAATATGCACGTTCAATGAACTTATGGAGTCCGACGATGCAGACGACGCAGATTGATCCAATCATCGCTGAAGTTCGAGCCGTGCGAGACGATCACGCGGCACGTTTCGGTTACGACCTGGAAGCTATTTTCAGGGACATTCGATCCAGGCAGGCGGCTTCCGGTCGTGCATATGTCCGCTATCCCTCCCGCCCTGCCGTTTTGGATTTGGAAGATCAAGCGACGCCGTAGCGCTACCCCTGTTTCTTCGGCGGAGGGGCTGGAGGCGGGGGTGGCTTGACGGCTGTCGTGGGTTTAGGCGACACGCCTTCGTTTACGCTTGCTCTCTTCGTGGGTGGTGGTGTCGGCACCTTGGCCATGGTTTATTTCTTAGTCTCTTTAAGGAGTCGGCTGGTCTCCTCCGGTTGTCTCCAGCCTTGCTTCAACCGTGGCGGCTCGAAATCGATGTCGGCAGCTTCCGGCATGGCCAGCAGTTCAACGATGTTTGCTTCCTTTTCCGTGGTCTTTTGATCGTCCTTCATGAGGTGAATAGGAGCGAGTAGGTCGGGTTCGCGTAGCGTAACCCGACATGATGAAGCCTCGTCCCCTCACCCCAGCCCTCTCCCTCAAGGGGAGAGGGAGTCAGAGCGAAAGGGGCTTGCCGCTGCCTAATTCATGCCCGGGTCGGGGGGCATGTCGGCATACATGGCCAGGTCTGTTCCCAGGGACCGGAGAATATTGCTCCACAATCGGCTGTGGTCCTTCTCGAACATCGTGGTGGAGTCGGCCGGCAGGGTGAGCCACGACCCGGTTTGCATTTCGTTCTCCAATTGGCCGGGCGCCCAGCCCGAATAGCCCATAAACGCGCGAAAATTTCACAGGGAAGCCGGATCCTGTACAAGATCCTCCAGGGCTTTCATGTTGCCACCCAGGTAGACGCCGTTAAAGACGTGGTGGGAGTCTTGGGCCCCCTCGGGTGTCCGGTAGAGGATCAGGAGGTTGTTCTTCTGGACCGGTCCCCCGGAAAAGACTCTGTGGTGTTGGCCTTCCAGGATCGGGACTTGCGGAAGCACTTCGGTGATATTGATCTCCGTCGGTCGATTGACGACGACCCCCAGCGCTCCTTCAGGTCCATGTTCGCACAACAGGATGACGGTCTGCCGAAAATTCGGGTCTCGGAGGCTGGGGCTTGCCACCAGGAAAATGCCCTTGCCAAGTGGGATATCCATGCTGTGATCCTACATGGGGAAACGGGGGTTCGACAAGAGGTCGCGTTCGATTGGAACGAGAGTGCGGCCCTTCATCATTGGAAGGGCTCAGGCTTTGCGTGGCGGCTTCCCAATGCCCGGTCGCCAACCCGTCTCAGGTTCGATAGTCCTTGAATTCCACGTCGGCATCAGGCAGTTTGAAAAAGGCGCGCATTTGTTTTCTGAGGGTGGCGCGGCCATTTTCGTCACCAAGGTTCAGGTGGTATTCATTGATGACCATGGTTTTGACCCCGCCGGGTTTGTTCCATTCGGCCCAACAGTTTGGGCAGACGTTGTTCTTGACTTCTTCTTCGAGTTTTCCCAGGAAAAGGGGGTCGGTTATCTTCTCCGCTGGCTGTTCACATTTGAGACATTGAATCTCCGACATGAATGGTCCTCCTTAAGTGGCTATCCTCTGGATGTTCTTTGGGAGTGCGTGCTCCTCAGGCACCAATCTTACCATGCTGGCTCAAAGCCTGAAAAGGAGAAGCCGGTTGATTGACGTGACCCGGCGATCATGCTAGAAAACAGAGGCTTGGCAAATGTATGCCCGGATGGCGGAACTGGCAGACGCGCCAGACTCAAAATCTGGTTCTCGCAAGAGAGTCCGAGTTCGACCCTCGGTCCGGGCACCACTTATCAATGTTCGGTTTTTCAATGAGTTGCAGGCTGGGTATTTTCGATCGGCGGTGCAAGGGCCAATCAGTCAATCCGGGAGCCTGCCGGCCTCGACATGGCGGTCCGCGTGCCGCTGTCGTCGTGTAAAGATTTCGAGGAGAAACCCCTTGACACTGTTTGAGCAGATCACTATAGTTATGGGGCTTTAGGATACAACAACACCTAAGTCACGAGTAAGGACGGAGTATTTCAGGTATCATTCCTTATTATCAGTGTTCGATTATTAACTTACACTTCCTAAGGAGGAGCCACATGCGGAAGTTAAGGTATTTTGGAGCAGCAATCATTCTTGTCGGCTCAGTCAGCGTGGCCTTTGCGCAAGAGCGTGCGCCTCAACACTCCGGCTTCGGCACGGGTGTTGGAGAATCCCAAGGGTCAGGAACACGTTCCCGTGTATTCGACCAAGATGACATGGAACGCTATCTTTCAGCCCCGGAGACCATTCAAGGAGAAGTGGTCGCCATCGATTATCCCGCGGGCAAACTGTATCTCGACATGGGCGGAAGTTCACATGATGAACGCCAAACTCTTCGCGGCGGTCTGAACTTGAAGGAACTCTGGTTCAATACCGAAACCAACATGGAAAACCTCAAGGCTGTGAACAAAGGGGACTATGTTGCCGTTTCTGCCGTTGACGAAACCACAGCATCGCAGAAGTTCAGTACGGGCCGGAAAATGGTCCGTGCCGTGTATGTGATTGAAGGATCCCAGGTGCTTGGTGGCGCAGACAACCCGGATTTTGGCGGTGGACTGGGTCAACGGCCGGATCCCACCAATTTCCGTGGTATTTCCACCCCGACGGCCGGGTACACCGGTGTTCCTGAGGGCGGGCTGCAAGAGGGTGCCGTGCAGGGAGGGATCACCTCCAGCGTCGGCGTCATCACGGGTGCCGCGCCTTGCTGGCAATGTGCTCCGCAACCGGATACCGTGAACAGTAGAAATAAGCCAACGGTTGCCACCGATTATGGTGACAAGCGGGAGACCTTGAACAAAGGGACGGTTCAATAAGCGACTGGTCCCGGCGATCAAAGTTGTGATCGAAAGAGAGCGTGTCGACGTTCACGTCGGCACGCTCTCTTTGTTTGTGTGACGGGTTTCGAGATCACCGGTTGCGTCCAGCGCTTCAATCAAGAGGCCATAGACCATGAGTCAGGAAGTTGATCCCCACGCGATGTTGGACCTTCGGGGCGTGATCTGCCCTTACAATTTTGTCAAAACCAAACTGCGGCTCGAAACCATGCAACCCGGTCAGGTGTTGGAGGTTTTTCTGGATGATGGTGAACCCATCAGGAACGTTCCACAGAGTGTGGAAAACGAAGGCCACAGTATTCTTCGCCGTGAGTTGGTCGGCTCCTATCATCGCGTGTTCATTCAAAAAGGCGATGATTGAATTCCGGTTTGTGTTCCCGTCTTTGTCCTTTTCGGTTTTCCCTGGATGACGAGAGTCATTTCACCTTTGAATACTCGCGATGGATTCGCGAGAAGGATTTCCCGGGCGGTGCCACGAATGACTTCTTCGTGGGTTTTCGTGAGTTCACGGCCGATGGCAATCTGCCGGTCTCCGAGAATTTCCTTGATGGTGAGCAGCGTTGCCTGTATCCGATGGGGTGTTTCAAACAGGATAATGGTTTTGGAATCTTCCTGAAGACTTTCAAGGAGACGGGTCCGGGCCGCCGATTTTTTGGGGAGAAATCCGATGAACGTGAAGGCATCGGTGGGTAATCCGGCAACGGACAGGGCGGCGATAACGGAAGATGGGCCAGGAACCGGAACGACGGGAACGTCGACGGCAATGGCTCGGGTTACGAGATAGTAGCCAGGGTCCGAAATGAGTGGAGTGCCGGCGTCCGAAACCAGGGCGATGGATTGCTCTTCTTTCAAGAGTTTCAGGAGAACCGGAGTTTTTTCTTCTTTGTTGAAATCATGATAACTCGTCAAGGGTGTGGGGATCTGATAATGGCGACACAGTTTTTGGGTATGCCGGGTGTCTTCCGCCGCAATGACCGACACTTCCTGTAAGATCCGGTGGCCTCGGAAGGTCAAATCTTCCAGGTTTCCGATCGGTGTGCTGACGAGATACAAAGTGCCCGGCATGAATGAGCCTCCGTGAGGTGGAGTTGCGCGTACGGGCAATCATTGTAAACGTTCACGCAGTTGTTGACAAAACAAGAGGCTGCACACATCAGAATTGTCATTCCGGGGTTTCGTAGGTCGGATTAGCGTAGCGTCATCCGACAGCAGGCCGATGGTCGGGGTTCGGAATCGTCGGGTTACGCCCTTCGACAAGCTCAGGGCTAACCCGACCTACGGCTCTACGCTCAGGATAAGCAGGGCCGGCAAAAGAGGGAAACAAGAAAGACAAAGACCCTGGATCCCCGATCAGGCCGGGGATGACAGAAGGATAGGCGGGAATGACCGAATTCCCGTTAACCATGTCGGATACAGACTTTCTGTACGTGGTATGAACGAGAGAGGGAACTGGCGATGTTGAAGGGACGTGTGGCTGTTGTCACGGGAGGCGGATCAGGAATCGGCAGAGGTATGGCTCTGGGTTTGGCGGATCAAGGCGTTCGCGTCGCCGTGTGCGGGCGGCGTGCGGAACTCCTTGAGCAAACGGTTGCCCGGATCCGTGAACAGGGCGGAACCGCCATGGGCGTGCCCGCCGACGTGACCAAGCGGGATGAGGTGGAGCGTTTTGTTGTGTCCGTTGTGAACGAATGGGGACAGGTTGATATTTTGGTCAACAATGCCGGCGTGTCGGGCAGGACTCCGATCGACGATCCTGATGATACGCGTTGGTTGAATATTCTTGACGTGAATTTGACCGGCTCCTATCTCTGCTCGAAAGTCGTGTTGCCGCATATGAAGGATCCCGGTCGCATTCTGAACATGTCTTCCGTCCTCGGACGGTTTGGTGTCCCCGGTTACGCGGCGTATTGTACGGCCAAACACGGCATACTCGGATTTACCAAGGCCTTGGCGCTCGAAGTGGCCGGGCGAGGCATTACGGTGAATGCCATCTGTCCTACCTGGGTCGATACCAATATGGCGCGTCAGGGTATTGAGGAAACAGCGGCGATCCTGGATATGCCGGCTGAAGAATTCCGGACCCAGGCCGTTGCGGCGGTACCCATTAAGAGGATGGCGGAGGTCGAGGAGGTCGTCGCCTTGGCGATTTTTCTTTGCCAAGCGGATGCGGCATCGATTACGGGCCAGGTCATGAACGTATGCGGTGGTGCCACGGCGGGGTCGGGCGGCTGATCCACCATCGGCTGGTCAGCCTCACCGCATGTCGATGTCCCGCTTCATCCTTTCCTTTCTTGCTATCCGCAAACGGCCTATCTATACTTCTAAACTAGGTGTATAGCACTATTTTCGGTGGTACCGATGACCGTTGCCTTCTTGCAACTTACGTTGGGGTTGTACTTTATTGGGGTCTTGCTGTCCCTGGTGTACCTGCTCCGGCGGTCTGAGTTTCTTGCCCGGGTGGCATTTGCCTTCACGTGTATCGGATTTGCCATTCATTCCGTCGTCCTGGCCGTTCAGGTATTTTCCGGAGACGAAGTGCAATGGGTCACGTTCCATAAGGCCTTATCGTTTTTTTCGTGGTCCCTGGTTCTTTTCTTTTTGCTGGTCGTCCTTTTCCAACGGCTCTATGTGTTGGGTGCCTTCATGTTGCCCATTGCCTTTTTTTCGCTGGTCTCGACGGCGATCCTGCCTTCGGAAACCCCGGTTCTTCAACCCATGTTTCGAGCGATGTGGATCCACGTCACGCTCAGCATGTTGGGAGCCGTCGGGTTTGCCGTGGCCTTTGTGGCAGGGGTGATGTATCTGATGCAGGACCGGTTGCTGAAGTCCAAACAATTCAACGTCTTGTCCTTTAAGTTACCACCCTTGGATTTCCTGGACATGCTGAACCAGCGTTCGATGTTGTTGGGGTTCCCGTTCCTCACCCTGGGGATTCTGACGGGAGCCATGTCCGCCCAACTGACCTTGGGTGCCTATGTGAGCTGGAATCCCGAACAGATTTGGGCGCTGGTGACGTGGGTATTTTATTTCGTGGTCCTGATGGGGCGGGTGACTGTCGGGTGGAGAGCGAAAAAGGCGGCCTATCTGACGATCGTGGGGTTCGCCGGGGTGTTGTTGACGTTTATCGGGGTCGTGTTGAAAGGGAACGGTGCTTCCATAAGCTGATGAACATCATCGTCGTCGGATTGAGTCATAAGACCGCTCCCGTCGAGCTTCGAGAACTCCTCGTGGTTCCCGACAGCCGGATGGGTGAAGCCCTGAACCGGCTCATGGCTCACGGGGGTATTCGTGAGGGGATGTTGTTGCAGACCTGCAATCGCGTTGAAGTGTATGCGGTCGTCGATCAGGTGGAACAAGGGTTTTCCGCCGTTCAGGAGTTTTTCGTGGATACGCACTTTTCGGTATCTGCGGAACAATTACTGCCTCGTCTGTATTGTCACGCGGGGGATCCGGCCATCACTCACCTGTTTCGTGTGGCTTCGAGCCTCGACTCCCTGGTGGTGGGAGAACCGCAGATCTTGCGTCAGGTGAAAGACGCGTTCCAGGAGGCGTTGACGCATAATGCCACCGGGGTCGTCCTGAACAAGGTGGTCAAAAAGGCGATCTCCGTGGCCAAACGTGTCCGCACGGAAACCCGGATCGCGGAAAACGCGGTCTCCGTGAGCTATGCCGCAGTCGAATTGGCCAAGAAAGTGTTCAGCAACCTGGCGGCTCGGACGGTGATGCTGGTCGGGGCCGGAGAAATGGCCAAATTGGCAGCGCAACATCTGGTCAATCACGGCGTTCATGAGGTGTTGCTCACCACGCGGAACCCGGTTCGGGCCTCGGCTATGGCTGCCCGGTTTAACGGAGTGTCCATTCCTTTTGACGAGTTTCGCGCGAACATGCACCGGGCCGACATCGTGCTGTGTTCGACCGGGGCGTCCCACTATCTGATCAGTCCCGAGGACGTGGAGCGGGCGGTGCGCGCACGATGGAACCGGCCGATTTTTCTGATCGACGTCTCGGTCCCCCGCAATATCGATCCTGACGTACGCCAGGTCGATAATGCGTTTCTGTTCGACATCGATGATCTTGAATCGCATATCGAACAGAACCGGGAAGAACGCATGCTGGAAGCCACTCGCGCGGAAGGTATCGTCAAAGATGAAGTCGTGGTCATCATGAAATGGCTCCAGGCATTGAAGGCGACTCCCACGATTATTGCGTTACGCAAACGTGCGGATGCCCTGAAGCAGGCGGAGTTGCAGAAAGCCTTCGGCCGGCTTGGCACGTTGACGCCACAGCAGCAGGAAACCGTGGAAGGTCTCGCCCAAGCGATCGTCAATAAACTGCTTCACGGCCCATTGGTGGCCTTGAAATCTGCCGCCCAATCGTCCAATGGGTTGGTGTATATCGAAGCGGCGAGACGGTTTTATGATTTGGGTCAGAGTCTTCCTCGGCAGGAATCCGTGGACGTTCGGGACGGGCAAGATATGGAAGGGGAAGACGCGGAGCCTGATGCGCATTCGCCCGAGTCGACCGAAGTATTGGAACAAGAAAGGATTTCCCCCCGGGCTTCGGGCTTGTAGGGTCGATGCGTGTCCCGGCGATGGCACGGCTGATAAAGGAATCAGAGTGAGTCTTACGAATGGACGGCGGACGTCTCTCGTCATTGGAACACGTGGTAGTCAACTGGCTCTTTGGCAGGCGGAATGGGTCCAGGCTCGACTCCGGGAAATCGATCCCTCCGTGTCGATCCGGCTTCAGCGGATTCGGACGAGCGGTGATAACATTCTTGACGTGCCGTTAGCCAAAATCGGCGGGAAGGGATTATTCGTCAAGGAAATCGAGGAAGCGCTGGCCAGGGGAAACATTGATCTCGCGGTCCATAGCATGAAAGACGTGCCTTCGGCGTTGCCGGAGGGTTTGGCTATTGTCTGTGTCCCGGCACGGGAGGATGCCCGGGATGCCTTATTGACCAGGGACCACGTGGCGTTCCGCGATCTGCCGGCAGGCGCAAAGGTGGGAACCAGCAGCCTTCGGCGGCAATCCCAGTTGTTGGCTCACCGGCCGGACCTGAGCGTTGTCATGCTTCGGGGAAACGTGAACACCCGCCTTCGCAAACTTCAGGAAGGCGAGTTCGATGCGATTGTCCTGGCCGCGGCGGGTCTGACCCGGTTGGGTTGGGCCGGCCACGTTACCGAGTATCTTCCTTCGACCTTGAGTCTTCCGGCGGTCGGTCAAGGAGCCTTGGGGATCGAATCGCGCGTGGATGATACGTTTGTTCGAGAGTTGCTGGCCCCCATCAACGATCCCCGGACCTCCATCGCGGTTTCGACCGAACGGGCCTTCCTGGATCGATTGGAGGGAGGCTGTCAGGTGCCGATCGCGGGCCATGCGGTCGTCGAGCACCAAACGGTGCGATTCGAGGGACTTGTCGCAAGTGTTGACGGAACGCACCTTATTCGTGATCGGATCGAGGGACCGGCGGACCAGGCGGCTCCGCTCGGTACGTCCTTGGCCGAGCGGATCCTGGGTGCGGGAGGAAAGCAAATTTTGGATCAAGTGTATGGACGCGTGTAAAATGAATGATCGAAGACCCTCGAACTGTCATCCAAGGAGAGTTCCATGGTTCCAGTGAAATCGTTTATGGTCCCCGCTGAAAAAATCATTGCCGTTGATCGTGCCATCAGTGTCCGGCAAGCGGCGAAACTCATGAATGATACCGGTATCGGCAGTGTCCTGGTCACCTGGGACAGGGTGGTCATCGGAATTGTGACCGATACGGATATCTGTCGGCGGTTGGTGGGGATGGGCTTGGACCCGGACCAGACGCCCGTTCAACAGATCATGACGGCGCCCGTGATAAAAATTGATGAGAACAAGACGATTCGTGATGCCAATGCCATAATGGCCAGGGAACACGTCCGGCATTTGGGTGTCTTGCGGGAAGGAAAACTCGTCGGGATGATCTCCGTGAGGGACTTGGTCAAGTTTGTGTCGAATCTTCCCAGGAGATGGATCCTGGGTTCGGGGGGAAGACATATTTTAGAGCAAATCTATGGACACGAGTGAATGGCCGCGTTTCGACCCAAAGTCTATCTGGTAGGAGCGGGTCCGGGGGATCCCGGTCTTCTGACGCTTCGCGGCAAAGCCTGTCTTCAGGAAGCGGACGTCGTGTTGTACGACCATCTTGCCAATCCCGCGTTGTTGGATTTCGTCCCCTCCGAGGCGGAGCGGATTTACGTGGGGCGCCGCGGGTGCGGAACCTATCGGCCTCAGGACGAAATCAATGAATTGATGCTGGAAAAGGTTCGTGAAGGGAAATGCGTGGTCCGGTTGAAGGGTGGAGATCCTTTTGTGTTTGGACGGGGCGGGGAGGAAGCCGAGTGGATCGTTGAACATCGAATCCCCTTTGAAGTGGTGCCGGGTGTGACTTCGGCGGTCGCGGTACCCGCGTATGCGGGAATTCCCGTCACGCATCGAACCCTGGCGTCCACCGTGGCCTTTATCACGGGGCACGAAGATCCGGCTAAGGAAGAGACGGTATTGGAATGGCCGCGATTCGCCGCCGCGGAGGGGACGCTGGTGTTTTTGATGGGCGTCACAAATTTAGCCATGATCGTCTCCCGGTTGGTTGAGGAAGGGAAATCCGTGGATACCCCCGTGGCGTTGATCCGGTGGGGAACCTATCCCAAACAACGGACGGTGGTTGGAACCTTGCGGGATATCGTCGATCGCGCGAAAGCGGCTGATATTCGCCCCCCGACGGTGGTGGTGGTCGGGGACGTCGTCCGGTTGCGCGAACAACTCAATTGGTTCGAGACGCAACCCTTGTTCGGGAAGCGCGTGCTCGTGACGCGCGCCAAAGCCCAGGCGTCGGAACTGTCGAGTCTGATCCGGTCTCAAGGCGGAGAACCGATTGAATGCCCGACCATCGACATCGGTCCACCTGATGATTGGGCGGAAGTCGATGAAGCCATCGAGCAACTGGCCACCTATCAATGGCTTGTGTTTACCAGCGTCAATGGGGTAAAGGCATTTATGCAACGCCTGCGGCACCGTGGTTGTGACGGGCGAGCATTGGCAGGGTTGCAGGTCTGTTGTATCGGACCCCGGACGGCCGAAGAAGTAAAGCGATTCGGCATTGACGCCGATCTTGTGCCGGAGACGTACCAGGCCGAAGGGCTTATCGACGTCCTGAAGCGAAACGGCGCGTCCGGTCAACGGGTGTTGATCGCCCGGGCGGCGCAAGCGCGTGAGATTCTGCCTGACGAGTTGCAGCGATCAGGGGCGTTTGTGCGAGTCGTGAAAGTCTACAAGACCATGGCGCCGGCGATCGAACGGGAACACGTTCGTCAACTGTTTCGTGACCGGTTGATCGACGTCGTTACGTTTGCCAGTTCGTCCACCGTTCGGAATTTTGTTCGACTCTTCAATGGAGCCCGTGACGTGAAGCAACATTTGAATGGAACGGTGATTGCCAGTATCGGACCGATTACGGCGCAAACCATTCGTGAGATGGGTTTGGACGTTCACGTCATGGCTGCGCAGAACACGATTCCGGCGTTGGTTCAGTCGCTCATCGACTACGTCCGACACGAGGTGCCTTCCTGACGGCGCATAAATGGTCGAAAGCCCCCGAGGGCATGGAGGGTGGGGCATTTTTTGTTTAACGACGCGTGTTAATCCAAGGAGAATTTTATGGTTCCAGTGAAATCATTTATGGTCCCCGCTGACAAATTTGTCGCCGTTGATCGTGACACCAGTGTCCGGCAGGCGGCGGAAATCATGAAGGATCGTGGTATCGGCAGTGTGTTCGTCACCCGGGATAAGGAGATCATCGGGGTGCTGACCGATACGGATCTCGTCAGGCGGTTGGTGGCGGCGGGATTGGATTCGGACCGGACGACCGTCGAACAAATCATGTCGGCACCCGTCTTGAAAATTGACGAGAACAAGACGCTTTTGGATGCCAATGACCTGATGGCCAAGGAACACGTCCGGCACTTGGGCGTCTCGCGAGGCGGAGAACTCGTGGGGATGATTTCCGTGCGGGACCTGGTTGTGTTCTTGACGAATCTCCCCAGGAGATAATCGTAGCGTTGGTGATGCCGGCGGTGATCTCGCTCGATGAGTCGCAAACCCGGGCATCGTTCTTCAAGCCGGTTTTAGGAGAGAGCATGGGATTTCCTCGTCAGCGAATGCGGCGCTTGCGTGAATCCGAGCCGCTTCGACGGATGGTCCGGGAAACCGTTCTTGCGCCGAGCAACCTGATTTATCCCTTGTTCGTGAGGGAAGGGACGGATCAGCAAGAGGCCATTCTGTCGATGCCCGGCCAATTCCGGTGGTCCGTCGATCGTCTGCTCAAGGAAGCGACCGACGTTCATGCGCTGGGTGTTCCGGCGGTGATACTGTTCGGGATCCCGGATCACAAGGATGAACGCGGGTCGTCCGGTTATGATCCGAACGGGATCGTGCAACGGGCGGTCCGCGCGCTCAAGAAGCATCTTCCAGGATTGTTCGTCGTCACGGATGTCTGTATCGATGAGTACACGTCGCATGGGCATTGCGGGATCGTGAAAGACGGACGCATTCTGAACGATGAAACCCTCGACTGTTTGCGCCTGATGGCGAAAACGCACGCGGAAGCCGGGGCCGACATGGTGGCGCCGTCTGACATGATGGACGGGCGAGTCGCGGCGGTCCGTGACGAATTGGATCGAGGAGGGTTTGAGCACGTGCCCATCATGGCCTATGCCGCCAAGTATGCGTCCTGTTTGTATGCGCCGTTCAGGGAGGCGGCTTCTTCAAGCCCCGCGTTCGGTGATCGGTGCTCGTATCAAATGGATCCCGCCAATGCCCGCGAAGCCGTCCGTGAAGTGCTGGCCGACGTGGAGGAAGGGGCGGACGTGATCATGGTCAAACCGGCGCTGTCTTACCTCGATATTATTGCGCGGACGCGGGCTGAGGTGGACGTGCCCGTCGCTGCGTTTCAAGTCAGTGGTGAATACAGCATGATCAAGGCCGCCGCCCAACAGGGGTGGGTGGACGAGTCCAAGGTGACGATGGAAACGCTCCTGTCCATCAAACGTGCCGGTGCCGACCTCATCCTGACCTATTTTGCCAAGGATGCCGCCAAGTTCTTGAATGCCGCTACCCCATGAAGGTCTCGCGCGGACTTCCAACTCTTCCCTTGCCGCCCAACCCGGTTCTGACCATCGGCAATTTTGACGGGCAGCACATCGGGCATCGACAATTACTCGCCGCCGTCGTTCAATGTGCGCGCGAACAACAGGGCACGCCGATGGTGTTGACGTTTGATCCCCATCCGGTGTTGGTGTTGAGTCCGGGAAACCCCTTTCAATTTCTGACGTCCCCTTCGGAAAAATTGGCGTGGTTTGAGGGGCAAGGCGTCGAGCACCTGGTGGTGTTGAATTTCACCACAACGTTTGCCGCCTTGAGCCCAAGGGAGTTTGTCTATTCGATCCTGCGGGACGGGCTGGGCGTCAAGGATCTGTTCGTGGGGGAGCACTTTGTCTTTGGCAAAGACCGGGCAGGCAACACGGAAATCCTGCGGGACTTGGCCGGGCAAGCCGGTTTCCGGGTTCATCTCGTTAAACCGGTGAGTTCCCGGGAAACCGTCGTGAGCTCGACGAGGATCCGCCAGTTCATCAGAACGGGGAAGCTGGAAGAAGCCATGCAATGTCTGGGACGCCCGTATTCGCTGAAGGGTACGGTGATTGAAGGCGCCCATCGTGGGGAGCAGTTGGGCTGCCAGACGGCTAACCTTCGACCGGAGAAAGACCGGGTGCTCCCGCCAGACGGGGTGTATGCCACGAAGATGGTATGGCAGGAGGCGGTGTTTCCTGCCGTGAGTTATATCGGGACACGTCCCACGTTCGGAGAAGGGGAACGGTTGCTGGAAGTGCATGTCCTGGATGCCGACTGTGACCTGTACGGGCAACCCGTTGAAGTTCAATTTTTACAATACATTCGAGGCGATGAACGGTTTGAAGATGCCGCGCAACTTGCCGAACGAATCGCTCAGGATATTCAACGGACTCGACGCGTGTTGACGGAGTAAATCAAACCGTACCTCCATTTCGGTCGGTGGCGACCATGACCGCCCTGTCAGTTTTTGAACACAAGTTATTGAAACACGTCAGGCAACTCGGTCTCTTGTCTCCGGGAGACCGGGTCGTGGTTGCCGTGTCCGGAGGGCCGGATTCCGTTGCCCTCTTGCAGGTTCTGTGGGCTTGGCGGGATCGCTTGGATCTGGCGCTGGCCGTTGCTCACGTTGAGCATGGGTTGCGGGGAGAAGAATCCCTGGCTGACGCGACGTTTGTCGAGCAACTGGCCCGGCAGTTGGGTCTTCCTTTCTTCTTAAAGCGGATCAGGCTGAAACCGTTGCTCCGGGAACGGAAGGGGGAGTCGGTCCAGGCCGTTGCGCGTGAGAAGCGATATGCACGGTTACAGGCAGTCGCCCGGGAGTGGGGGGGCGCCAAAGTCGCGGTCGGGCATACGCAGGACGACCAGGCGGAAACCGTGCTGCTGTCCATGATGCGGGGTTCCGGGCTTGCCGGCCTCTCCGGTATGCCTGCTCGGCGGGAACCGTGCGTCATCCGCCCGTTTCTGCAGGTGAGCCGATCTGAAATTTTGCAGTACCTAGATGAACGACACTGCGGGTTTCGCGTCGATTCGAGTAATGAAAACCCGAAGTATGCCAGGAATCGCCTTCGCCGCGAAGTCATCCCCCTGTTGAAGACGTTCAATCCCGGAGTGGTGAACGTCCTGTCCCGGCAGGCGGCCATTCTGCGTGAGGAACATCAGTATTTGGATGACGTGGCGAAGGCCTCGCTGGAGTCGGTGGAGGTCGGCCGCACGAAGAATCGCGTCGTATGGAGTCGTGCACAGTTGTTGACTTTTCCCCTCCCCATTCAACGGAGAATGGTCCTTTTGACGGTGGGGGCCCTGTGGCACAGGCCGAGTCCGCTCAGGTTCGAGACCGTGGAGACGGTGTTGCAACACGTCGTTGACGGAACGTCGGGTTCGTCCGGCCGTTTTGCCGGTTTGGAAATCGTCAGGGAATATGACCGGGTGACGTTCACGAAAGTTCCCGCGGGCCGGAACAGCCGCGTGCAACGGGAATGGTCCTGTGTCTGGCCTTTCCCGGGGTCGATCCATTGGCCGGTCACGGGCCAGACCATTCACGGGACGATCAAGGAGACGAAGACGATCCCCTCCGGACGGAATGATTCCGTGGCCTATCTGGATGCGGATCGATTCAGTCACGAGTTGATCGTTCGATCCTGGAAGCCCGGCGATTATTTTTTTCCGTATGGGATGGGAGGCCGGCGAAAGAAAATCCAGGATTTTTTCTCGGACGCGAAGATTCACCAGGCCGAGCGAAGGACCGTGCCTCTCGTAGTGGCTCCGGAAGGGATTCTTTGGGTTGGGGGGTATCGTTCCGATCATCGGTTTCGAGTGACCGAGGAGACGCGGCACGTTGCCGTCGTCCGGATTCGTTCGGCCGGGAAAAAGACATGAGGAACACCGGGTTCACGGTCGCAACGCGCTGTCTGGCGTGGCTTACACAAAGGGGATCCGGTTGCAGATGCACGATCCCCATGGTACTATTACTGAAGTTACCTGAGCCTTTTCGTTGGGCTCGGGGAGGTTCGATAACGGGAAGGAATGCATTTTCATGAATTCTCGCGTCAAAAATCTGCTTTTTTGGGTGGTGGTTGGACTGTTTATGATCCTGTTGTTCAACCTGTTCACCGTGCCGTCTCAGCCACCGGAAGAAGAAGTGATCTTCAGTGACTTCATGGCCCACCTGGAGCGTGGAGAGATTTCCAAGGTCACCATGAAGGACAGTCATATTAGTGCGATTTTGAAAGATGGGAACCGGATTCGGACCTATACCGTTGAATATCCGGACTTGGTCAAAGCCCTGAGAGAGCAGTCGGTACAGATCGAAGCCAAGCCGCCGGATGAAAGTCCCTGGTACATTACGTTTCTTGTGACGTGGGGGCCGTTCATTCTGTTCCTTGGATTGTGGTTTTTCCTGATGCGACAAATGCAGGTCGGCGGCAATCGGGCCCTTTCGTTCGGAAAAAGTCGTGCGCGTCTCCTGACCGAGGAAAAGAAAAAAGTGACCTTTGCCGACGTGGCCGGCGTGGAAGAAGCCAAGGAAGAAGTCGTTGAAATCATTGAATTTTTAAAAGATCCCCAAAAGTTTCAAAAACTCGGTGGTCGAATCCCCAAAGGGGTGTTGATCGTTGGCCCTCCGGGAACGGGAAAGACCCTGTTGGCAAAGGCCATTGCCGGAGAAGCGGGCGTCCCGTTTTTCAGCATCAGCGGCTCTGATTTCGTGGAAATGTTTGTGGGCGTCGGAGCGTCTCGCGTGCGTGACCTGTTCGAGCAGGGGAAAAAGCATGCCCCCTGTATCATTTTCATTGACGAAATCGATGCCGTCGGGCGGTTGCGCGGCGCGGGGTTGGGCGGGGGCCACGACGAACGCGAACAGACCTTGAATCAGCTACTCGTGGAAATGGATGGGTTCGACACGACGGAAGGCGTGATTCTTGTCGCCGCCACGAACCGTCCCGATGTCCTCGACCCTGCCTTGTTACGGCCCGGCCGGTTCGATCGACAAGTCGTGGTCAATCGTCCCGACGTCCGTGGGCGCGTCGAGATTCTCAAAGTCCACACCAAGAAGGTGCCTGTGGCTTCCGACGTGAACCTGGAACAGATTGCCAGGGGAACGCCGGGTTTTTCTGGCGCCGATTTGGAAAATCTCGTCAACGAGGCGGCCCTGTGGGCTGCCCGGCTGGACAAGAAGTTGGTGGAACTCGTCGATTTTGAAAATGCCAAGGATAAAGTCATGATGGGGGCGGAACGCAAGAGCCTGGTCCTGAGTGAGGATGAAAAGCGCACTACGGCTTATCACGAGGCGGGACACGCCCTCATGGCGAAATTATTGCCTGGCGCAGATCCCGTCCACAAAGTGACGATTATCCCGAGGGGGCGCGCCATGGGCATGACCATGCAGCTTCCCATCGATGACCGGCACAGTTATTCCGAGGATTTTTTGTATAACACCCTCTCGATTTTATTGGGTGGTCGCGTGGCCGAAGAACTCATTTTGAAAAACGTCACCACCGGTGCGGGAAACGACATTGAACGGGCCACCGAACTCGCCAGGAAAATGGTGTGTGAGTGGGGCATGAGTGACAAATTGGGGCCGTTGACCTTCGGTAAAAAGGATGAGGAAATTTTCCTGGGTCGGGAAATCAGCACGCGTCGTGATTTTAGTGATCAAGTTGCCCTGGAAATCGATCATGAGGTGAAACGGTTGATCGTGGAAGCCTATGAGCGGACGAAGCGAATGCTCACGGAACATATTCATACCCTGCGGGCTTTGGCCGAAGCCCTTCTGGAAAAAGAAGTCTTGGATTCCTTGGAAATCGATCAAATCATGACTCAAGGAACCCTTGTTCGAGAGCCGGCTCAAGTCTAGCGGAATCATGCTACGGCCTTGATTCACCCCATCCCCGCCGATCCGATCTTTGAAGATTTGGGGGTCTTCTTCATCGGTCGTACACGTCTCTATCGTTCATCGTGAGTAAATCCTCCCCTGGTTGTGACCGGGGGCTCGACTTTGGGCTCTCCATGGATGAGGCCAACTCCGCATACCTGCAAGCCTGCCACGTCAGGATTCCCTGTTCCCGTCACGTCCTGGTCATGGGGATTTTAAACGTGACCCCGGATTCTTTTGCCGACGGCGGGCGCTTTCTCGACCCTTACCGCGCGTTGGCTCGTTTTGAAGAGATGGTGAGTGAAGGGGCGGATCTGATTGACATCGGTGCCGAGTCGACGCGCCCCGGTTCGACGGCGATTGACGAACCCGAGGAAATTCGCCGGTTGAAGCCGGTCCTCGAGGTGATCGGGCCACGGGCGACGGTTCCGTTGTCAGTCGATACCCACAAAGCCGGGGTTGCCGAGCGGGCGATTGACTGGGGTGCGGTTCTCATCAACGACATCAGTGCGTTGGAGAACGATCCCCGAATGGGCCACGTGGTTGCACGGACCAAGGCCGGACTGGTGCTGATGCATAAGCGAGGTACGCCTCACACGATGCAAGAGTATTGTCAATACGATAACGTGGTCGAGGAAGTACGGGAGTATTTGGGAAGTCGTATAAGACACGCGGAGGAAATCGGTATCGCCCGTGAACACATGCTGATCGACCCGGGGATCGGGTTTGCAAAAAATGCGCAACAGAATCTATCCTTACTGAAGGGGTTGGACTCATTGCGGCAGTTGGGCCGTCCCGTCCTGGTTGGCGTGTCGAATAAATCCTTTGTCGGGACGGTCACCGGTCAACCCGTGGAGCAACGCCTCATGGGGACGGCCGCGGCGGTGGCGGCTGCGGTCTTGGGTGGAGCCAGGATGGTTCGCGTGCATGACGTCGGGCCGATCCGTGAAGTGGTGCGGATGTCGGAAGCCATTGCCCGGGCTTGACGGGCGGCAAGGGGGACACGTGCGGAAGTTATTCGGGACAGACGGTGTGAGAGGTATCGCCAACCTGGAGCCCATGAATAGTGAAATGGTGCTGAAGCTGGGCAGGGCCGTGGCATACGTCTTCAAGGGACGGGCGGGGCATCATCAAATCGTGATCGGTAAAGATACCCGTCTTTCCGGCTATATGTTGGAGTCGGCGTTGATCTCCGGCATTTGTTCCATGGGGGTCGATGTCTTGCTGGTCGGACCGATGCCCTCGCCGGGCGTGGCGTTTCTGACTCGCAGCCTTCGAGCCGACGCCGGGGTGATGATTTCAGCCTCTCACAATCCCTACCAGGATAACGGGATCAAGTTTTTTTCACATGATGGCTTCAAACTTCCGGATGATCTGGAATTACGTATTGAAGAATTGATCCTGTCGAACGAGATCGAACATCTTCGTCCCACGGCGAATGAAATCGGGAAGGCGTTTCGCATCCCCGATGCCGAAGGACGCTATATCGAATTCGTGAAACGGTCCTTACCTCGCGAAATGGATTATCAGGGGATGAAGGTGGTCATTGATTGTGCGCATGGCGCCGCGTATTCGGTTTTTCCAAAAGTGATACGGGAACTGGGAGCCGACGTGTCCGTCATCGGAGATGAACCGGATGGCACGAACATCAATGCCGGGTATGGGGCCCTCTATCCGGAGCGGTTGCAAGAGGCCGTTCGCGCGCACCGGGGTGACATCGGTATTGCGTTGGATGGAGACGCGGACCGGGCCGTGTTCGTGACGGAAGAGGGGGACGTGGTGAACGGGGACCAGGCTTTGGCTGCGTTTGCCTTGGATTTGCAGCAACGCGGCGGGCTCAACCGCCATACCGTCGTCGGCACCGTCATGAGTAATTTCGGGTTGGAGTCGGCCATGCAAAAGAACGGGATCAATCTGGTCCGAACGCCGGTTGGAGATCGGTCCATCCTGGAGCGTATGCTGGCCGATGGCTATAACCTTGGGGGGGAACAATCGGGACACGTCATTTTTCTCGACTATAATACAACCGGCGATGGGTTGATTTCCGGCCTGCAAATGCTCAAGTTGGTCAAGCGGTCAGGATCTGCCGTCTCGGAACTGACCCACTGCATAGAGACCGTTCCTCAAGTTTTGCTGGGCGTCACAGTGAATCGGAAACCCGACCTGGGCTCTCTTCCGGAATTGCGGGAGGCGATTCGTTCCGGGGAAGAACGGCTGAATGGGACGGGACGGATCCTGGTTCGGTATTCCGGAACCGAGCCTTTGGTCAGGGTCATGGTCGAGGGACAGGATTATTCGCAAATCAGAGAAGTCGCGGATGAATTGGCCGGAGTGGTCAAGGCCGCAATCGGATGATTCGAGGATAAAGTTCGTCAAAGAAAAGCTCCTCACCCGCTCCAAATCGTCTTTCCCCACATTCCAAGATATTCCAATAGCGTCCAAAAATACCATGAATAAAGTGGTTTGGAATGTTGACGTTTGAGTTCGAATCTCCTACCCTGTCTTTCGCGTTCATTTTTCCCACACAGAAAGGTGAAAAAATGTGACGGATTTCCAAGAGAGATTTGAATTTACGGGGAGGGGGAACCATGGCCTTGACCAATCGCAGAATTGAGAAATCGACGAAAGTGGGCCTGTATGCCGACGAACGTACCTTGTATTTGAAGGTGTCCAAAGGCGGCACGAAATCCTGGGTGCAACGAATCGTGGTCAACGGAAAACGTCATGATCTTGGGCTTGGTGGGTATCCCGTCATCACCATTGAGGATGCCCGAACATTGGCTATCGAGAATCGGCGGAAAGTGGCACTCGGTGAAAACATCTTGAGGCCCCAGCATGAGGCGAAGGTTCCGACGTTTCAAGAGGCGGCGGCGTCCGTGATTTCGCTCAATGCCCCGACGTGGAAGGATGGAGGCAAGACCCTTCAATCGTGGGAGCAGACGCTGAACGACTATGCCTTCCCGACCATTGGAGAACAGCGAGTCGATCAGGTCACGAGCAAGGATGTTCATGCGAGAGTTGCGCCCTTGTGGACCTCGAAACATCATCAGGGCTTGAAAGTAGGGCAACGTATCGGCGCCGTCATGAAATGGGCGCAGGGGCATCGGCTTGATAACCCATGCGATGCTTTGGGCGCGGTCTTGCCGAAAGCCGATAACCTCAAGGGGCATTTCAGGGCCGTTCCCCATGCTGAGGTTCCTTCGGCAATCAGAAAGGTTCGAGAAAGTGGGGCTTTCCCGACGACGATTCTTTGTCTTGAATTTACGATTGTATGTGCTGTCCGTCCGAGTGAGGCGAGGCTAGCGGAGTGGTCTGAAATCAACCAGAAAGATAAGTTGTGGACGATTCCCAAAGAGCGAACGAAAACGGCAAAAGAGTTTCGGGTTCCGTTGAGCAATCTGGCGTGGGCAATTCTTCATGAAGCGAAGCGTGACAAGGAACAGAACTGCAACCTTGTATTTCCAAGTGCGAGAGGTGGGACGTTGTCTGATTCCACAGTAAGTAAACTGTTCCGAGAAAACGGAATCAAAGGTGTTCCCCATGCCGTAAGCCGGGCGTGTTTCCGGTCGTGGTGTGCGGACTCCAACATCTCCCGAGAAGTGGCCGAAGCCTGTCTCGCCCATGTGGTCAAAGGCGTGGAGGGGGCCTATCAACGCTCCGATCTGTTCGAGCGACGGCGATCGGTGATGCAAAAATGGTCTGACTACGTCACGGGTACCCCACGTGCCGATGTGATCCCGTTGCACGGATGATGGACACGGACCAGCACCTCTTCCTTCCCGGTTGAGACCCTCCTTGCTTCCCACCCCCGGGCATGAACCGAAACGCCGACTCCTCGATTGTCGAACTGTCGCCTTGACGGGAAAGCTTACGGGCCTAGAGATGAAGGCAAGGGAACTTCAATGATCGTCGCTGGCTGAATGTCGGCGATGGCTTCACGGATACGAGGAAGCAAGTTTAGCACTACTGGCACTTGATTTGTTGGAAGAACAATAATGGCGAGAGGGTTGCCGGTCAGGTTTTGTTGATAGCGCAACTGTTGATCTGCGGTGATAAAAATCGTGAAGTGTTGCTCTGCGGCT
>MKWU01000535.1_pt1 | contig 71938 bp, 55 predicted proteins | sample 809101 | NCBI WGS metagenome assembly MKWU01 (sample SAMN05860141, study PRJNA318959) | sponge metagenome | host: Aplysina aerophoba | place: Slovenia: Piran, Adriatic Sea, Gulf of Piran | collected 2013-05-07 | reverse complement strand
GAGCCTGGTCTTCACCAACCAGTTGCGGCAGAAGATCGGCGTGATGTTTGGCAATCCGGAGACGACGTCGGGCGGTATGGCGTTGAAGTTCTATGCCAGTGTGCGGATGGATATACGGCGGATACAGGCGATCAAACAGGGAAGTGACGTGATCGGCAACCGTACGCGGGTGACGGTGCGCAAGAACAAGGTGGCTGCGCCGTTCAAGGTAGCGGAATTCGACATCATGTACAATGAGGGCGTCAGCACGCAGGGAGACCTGTTGGACTTGGGCGTCGAGTTCGACATCGTCGAAAAACGGGGCGCATTCTATCGCTATGGAGATCTCCGCCTGGGCCAGGGCAGGGAAAACGCGAAGGCTTTTCTCAACGACAGAGCGGATCTTGCCGCGCAGATCGACGGCAAGATTCGGGAGCAGACCGGGTTGCCCAGCAGTCATGCGCCGCAGGAAGAGGACGTGGATACAGCCGTGCAGAACGGCGACGGTGGCGAAAAAACACAAAAAAGGCTCTTGGCGGCGGCCTAACCTATACCGGGCCGAGAACGTCCGGAACGACACAGGCTCCAGCAGTGCGATGTGGGAAGAGGCCGGCGCCGTTGCACCAGCACAGCGGCAGGTGGTAAACTCTGCGCAGATAGCTGCACCGCCCGCTGAAGCCTGAGCGGACGAAGAGGAGGGAGCATGGCCCGCAAAGAGATCGCGCAAAAGATGCGTCAGAAACAGGTAGAGACTGCCCAAACGAACGGTGCCCCGCTGTCCGACAGTTCGGAAGACAGCGGCTCCACTTCTCAAATGGAGCGCACCGAAAACCGGGCGCCCGCTGACGGTCTTCGCGTCACTCTGGAAGAGTACTGGGAAAAGTGGTATGAACGGCCTCACCCGCATATCGACGTCAGCTACGAATGGAACAACGGCATTCTGGAGGCCAAACCTTTGCCAAACTATCCCCAGACCGAACAGTACCGCTGGTTTTTTGGCCTCTTGAGTTGCTATGTTGACGTGCATCCGATCGCAAAAATACTATTCTTGGAAACCGGCACCTACATGTCGGTCCGGGATGAAAGTCTGCCGTCGGGGAAATGGGAAGTGGTATTCAAGCCGGACATCGGCATCATCCTGAACGACAGTCCGGCGCCGTGGGGAGCGATTGATCAACGCTCCTACAACGGGGTCTGCGACATGATCGTGGAGGAGCTGTCCGATTCGACATCGGCAGAGGTGCGACGGGATACCGTAGAAAAAAAGGAAGGGTATGCCCGCGCCGGGGTGAAGGAATACTTCATTCTCGACCCAAACGACCGGCACATGCACTTCTACCGGCTTGACGCCGGGGGGAGCTATGAAGAGATCGAGCCGGACGGGGAAGGCGTGATTCGTTCGCAGGTGTTGCCCGGCTTCCAGTTCCGCCGCGCGGATCTGTTGCGGGAGCCTATACCGGCGAAATTGGCTCGGGACGAAGTGTATGCGGACTATGTCATGCCCGATTTGCTGGTCGCTGAGACTAAGGCTGAAGAGGCGACTGAACGCGCTGACGTCGAAACACAGCGCGCCGACGCCCAAAAGCAACGCGCTGACTCCGAAACACAACGCGCCGACGCCGAAGCGGCCGCACGACGCGCAGCAGAAGAAGAGTTGCAAGCACTGAAAGCCGAAGTGGCCCGCCTGCGCCAGCGACGCTCCTGAGTGCGGGTTCCGCCCGTCGTGGGCCCCAGCCTCTTCGCAATGAAAGCGCAGCCCGCCCGACGCCAGGACCACTCGTAAGATTGCATAAGTAGGGAAACGCACTCGAAGGCGGGTGCATTGACAAAGCAGAAGGAATGCGATAGCGTTTTTTCTGCTTTTTGTTTCCAATTTGATTCGAGGCTGATGTGACCGGGCAGTTCACGTTTCAGATTCAGAGAACAGACGGCGGCGCGCGCCGCTCCACTTTTCATACGCCCCACGGCCCCGTGGAGATGCCGGCCTTTGCCCCGGTGGGCACCGCGGCCAACGTCAAGACGTTGGAGCCGCGCGACCTGACGGAGCAGGGCACCTCGATCCTGCTGGCCAATACCTACCACCTCTATCTGCGGCCCGGTCACGAGCGGATCGAGCGGCTGGGGGGATTGCATCGTTTCATGGGCTGGGACGGCCCGATCCTGACCGACTCCGGCGGCTACCAGGTGTTCAGTCTGGCCCATCGTCGTCAGCTGGACGCGGACGGTGTTACCTTTCGCAGCCATATCGATGGCTCCGCCCACCGCTTTACACCGGAGCGGGTGATCGAGATCGAAGAGCGGCTGGGCGCGGACATCATAATGGTGCTGGACGAGTGCGCCGATCCGCATGATCCCGACTATCTGGCGCAGGCGCTGTCCCGTACGCACGCTTGGGCCGAGCGCTGCAGAGCCGCCCACACGCGCCCGGATCAGGCGCTTTTCGGCATTGTGCAGGGCGGCATCTACCCGGAACTGCGGACGGAGAGCGCCCAAATTCTAACCGGGCTGGACTTTCCCGGTTATGCCATCGGCGGGCTGGCCGTGGGCGAGACGAAAGAGCAGATGTATGCCACGCTCGACGCGACCTGTCCGCACCTGCCTGCTGACAAACCGCGCTATCTGATGGGCGTCGGCGCGCCGGAAGACATTGTGGAGTCGGTCTGGCGCGGCGTCGATCTGTTCGACTGCGTGTTGCCCACCCGCATCGCCCGCAATGGCGCGCTGCTGACACCAGACGGCCGGTTCAACATCCGCAATGCCCGTTTCGCTGAGGACAGCCGCCCCATCCAGGAGGCCTGCGCCTGCTATACATGCCGTACATTCAGCCGCGCCTACCTGCGTCATCTCATCATCAGCCGTGAAATCAGCGGGCTGCGCCTGGCGACTATACATAACCTGCATTTTATGCAACAGTTAATGGAGCAAATTCGGGATGCGATTGCGCAAGGCACATTCGCATCCTTCCGGACCCGGTTTCTGCAGGCCTATCAGATTACCGACCAACGGGTTCGGCATGAACAGCGCCAGCGGAGAGTAGAGGCGCTGCCGGCCGCTTCATAGCAGGCCAGCCCTCACACAGGCAGAGAGCGAAGAGAAGAGAAACCCCCTCGCCCATCCTCTCCGGCGTCAACGCGTACAGGGAAAAGTCGCGATTTCATGTTTGAGCTTTTCAAGGCATTTGTTCTGGGCCTGGTGCAGGGCGCCAGCGAGTTTCTGCCAGTCAGCAGCAGCGGCCATCTGGTAATCGTCCCCTGGTTGTTCGGCTGGAACTCTTCATCGCTTCTCTTTGATACAGTCGTGCATCTGGGGACGCTGCTGTCGATTCTGGCGGTCTTTGGGCGGGATTTTGCCAACATTATCCTGGCTACGCTGCGCAGCCTCCGAGTTATTGGCAAGACGGGCGGGCTGCCGCTCTTGCTGAAGGATATGAACGCTCGGCTTGGTTGGTTTATCGTATTGGGATCGGTTCCGGCTGCGATCACCGGCCTGTTGTTGAAAGATCCGCTGGAACGGCTCTATCATACACCGCAGGCGGCCGCCTTCTTTCTGGCCGTGACGGCTGTGCTGCTGGCTGGCAGCGAATGGACGAGCCGCAATGTCGGCGCGCGCGCGCCGCTGGCGAAAATGTCGTTGCGCCAGTCTTTCCTGATCGGTCTGGCCCAGGCCGCGGCGCTGGCGCCTGGCATCAGCCGCAGCGGCACGACGATTGCCGCGGCCCTGGCCCAGGGGCTGCGCCGCGAGGCAGCGGCCCGCTACAGCTTTCTGTTGGGGGCGCCCGCCTTCCTGGGCGCCGGCCTGTTGCAGGTCGGTGACATGCTGGCTACGGAGCCGGCGGCTGTGGTGACCGAGCTGCCGGCTTTGCTGGTCGGATTCATCACCAGCGCGGTCTGCGGGTATGCCGCGATCCGTTTTCTGCTGGCGTATGTACGCCGCAACAGCCTCTATCCGTTTTCCGTGTACTGTCTGCTCGTCAGCATTGCGGTTCTGACACTTTTCACACTACGTCTCCAATGAACTTTTACCTGCGGGACCTTCATCTCGGCTTTCTTTCGACGCTGCTCATGCGGTTGGTTCTGGCGGGCTGCCTGCTTTCCGGTTGCGCGCTGCCCAGCGGGTCCGGGGCGATTCCCACGCCCGAACCGGTCACCTTGACTATCGCCGGTTCAACGGAGATGCAGCCCCTGCTGCTCGAATTGACCACCGCATACAGCGCACGCAATCCACATGTGCAGTTCAGATTGCACGGCGGCGGCAGCCAAATGGGAGAACAGTGGCTGGCCACTGGGCAAGCTGACATTGCTGCCAGCACCGCGGCCTACCCGGACGCGGAAATACCGGGAGGCCTTGTACGCATACCGATTGGGCTGGATGGAATCGCGCTGGTCGTTAATAGCGAGAATCCGGTGGAGGCCCTGACACTGGTGCAGATTCGGGAACTTTTCGAAGGCCGCGCGTTTAACTGGGAGGAGGTTGGCGGCGCCCGCGAAGTGCAGCTGGTGAGTCGCGAGGACGAGAGCGCCACACGTGAACTCTTCGAAGAACGCGTGATGGACGAGGAGCAGGTGTCGCTGACAGCGGTCGTCATGTCGACCAGCAGCAATGTGGTGGAGTATGTGGCCGACCACCGCGACGCCATCGGCTATGTCACGTCTGCGTATCTCTCGAAGCATGTAGAGAACACACCGCGCTCCGCGCCCACTGAGCGAACGGTCAGAGCTGTCGCGATTGATGGGCGAGTGCCATTTGGCGCAGACCTGGCCGATTACCACTATCCGTTGGCGCGGTTCCTGTACCTGCTCATCGACCAGAATAGTGATCCGACCATACGGGAAGTTATCGACTTTGCGCTCGGTGAAGAGGGGCAGGAAATTGTCGCTCGCTATCATGTGCCGATCCGATAGGGTGCTCAGGACTCCGCTGCCCGACGATCTGAGTGGAGCGAACAGCCTGTGAACTGATGCGCCGGCGATCATAATCCCAGAATTCTGGACCTCGCTTCTGGAACTGTGGACGTCTGGCGGGCCCCGGTGAGACAGGCGTTTCCGCAAAACATTCCTTGCCATCGTCGCCCCAAAATTGCTGGACACGCCATGACAGGATTGCAATGTAGTTTTAGGACCATCGCGTTATACCCTTTCAGCTGAACGAGAAACAGGAACCGGCAGTCGTTCCTTCGAAGGAGATTCTGTCTGTCCTTGAACCCTGAGAGGCCTGGTTCAGACAGTAAATTCTCAGGTAAGCCGGGGCAGCCCCCCTCTGCAGGCTGATTGACACGATCCTGAACACGTGTTATCTTCACCCGCAGTGCCCCATCTCTTTTCAAGCAGGTCCTCATAGCTGTCTGCAACCGCACTCGGTCGCGCCGCACAATTTCTTCGAACAGTCTGCCAGAGATGATCCATTCTACGTTTCCATATCACCATTCAAAGGAGCGATGAAAAATGACAAAACGCGCAATGAGCCGACGTGACTTCATGCACGTGGCAACCGCAACTTCTGTCGGCGCCCTGATCGCCGCCTGCGCGCCTGCTGCCGCACCGTCGGCAGGAGATGACGGAGGGGGATCTGCGGCAATGGAAGAGGTCACCATTGAATTCTGGGTGAACCAGCCGATGGCCCGCTCTGAAGGGCTGTGGGATACGCTGATGGCCGAGTACGAAGAACTCAACCCCGGCGTCACCGTAGCTTCGCTGATCATTCCGCACGGTGACTACGAACCCAAGGTGCTCACCGGTCTCGCCGGCGGCACGGTCGGCGACCTGCTGGACGTCCATCCCATGCACAACGCCACTATGGCCCTGCGCGGCGCGCTGATGCCGCTCGATGAACTGATGCCCACCCTGGGCGTCAGCGACGAAGAGATGACCAAGGCCTGGGACTACAACGTCTGGCGCGGAAAGCGTTGGGCCATCCCCCGTTCCGACAACCCGACCATCATGCTCTATAACCGGAGCATGATCGCTGAGGCCGGCATGGACGACCCCGCCGAACTGTGGGCGGAAGGCAAATGGGACATCGATGCCTTCGACAACACCATGGACGCCGTCAGCGGCGGCGAAGGCGAAGATCGCGTTTACGGTTGCGCCCTGCCCGGCGGCGGCACGATCCGCATGCAGTGCGTCTGGATCTGGGGCAACGACGCCACGGTCTGGAATGCGGACGAGACCGCATCTGCCTTCAACAGCCCGGCGGCGCTCGAGGCCTGGGAGTACATGACCGGCGCCGTGGCCAGAGGGTGGGCGCCCACCCCCGCCGAGAGCAACATCCCCGGCGGCTGGGTGGCAATGATGGGACAGCGCCGCCTTTGCATGCAGTGGCCGGGCGCGCAGTTTGTCCTCGGCGGCCAGGCCCAGTTCATTCCCGAAGACGTAATGTCGGAGATGCAACTGGTGCCGCTCAACACGCTGTGGAACGGCAACCGCGAAGTGCGTAACGCCACCAACTCCCATGGCATCTACCTCCAGACCGACCATGTCGACGAATCATGGGCAATGTGCCAATACCTGATCTCGGATGAAGCCCAGTTCCGCATCATACGCGAGCGCTGGACTTCGCCGATGGTCAAACGCCATGCCGAAAGCGAGGCCTGGCTGGGCAGCCTGGAGCCGAACCTTGAGACCGCGGAAATGTGGGAAGACTCCTTCAACAACATCCGCGCCTTCTCCCATCTGCCCCGCCAGCAGGAGATGGACAACCTGATCCAGGCGGCCAAGGATCGCATCATCCTCGGTGATGCCACGGCGCAGGAAGCCATGGACGAAGTGGCTGCCGAAGTTGACGCCATCATAGCCGAAGTGGACGAAGAGGTCCGCGAAGCCGGACTGTAGATACTGCTCAGCAACTTCAATGGCTGGTGGTCAGTAGTCAATAACTGGCCGCCAGCCATTCCTCGCCTGGAGATTCGCTCATGGCAGACGCTTTCCCGTTGGGGGTGAGCAGCCCTGAACCAACCGGAAAACCGAGATGGTCGCGCAAAGTCAAGGCGGACAACATCGCCGGCTATCTGTTCCTGGCGCCCTGGATAATCGGCCTTCTGGCCTTTACCGTGGGCCCCATGCTGGCCTCCGGCATCCTGTCGTTGACGAAATTCTCTGGTTTCGGCGCAATCAAGTGGGTCGGTTTCGAAAACTACGACAAGATTTTCCAGGACAAACTCTTCTACACCTCGCTCTACAATACCTCCTACTACGCCTTTCTCGGCGTACCCGCTCAACTACTTGTGGCGCTCTGTCTGGCCGTGCTTCTCAACATGAAAGTGCGCAATGTCAACCTCTTCCGCACCGTCTACTACATCCCCACCGTGACACCGACCGTCGCCAATGTCTTCCTCTGGGTCTGGATTTTCAACTTCGACTTCGGCCTGATCAACTCCCTGCTGCGCCTGGTGGGGGTCGCGCCGGTCAACTGGCTGTGGGACCCCCAGATCGTCAAACCTGCGCTCATCCTGATGAGCCTCTGGGCTGTGGGACAGCAGATGGTGATCTTTCTGGCCGCGCTGCAAGGCGTTTCAGAGGAACTGCTGGAAGCCGCATCCATGGACGGCGCCAACAACATCCGCCGCTTTTTCAGCATCACCATCCCGCTGATCAGCCCGGTCATCTTTCTTAACCTTATTATCGGCATCATCAGCCTCTTTCAGACCTTCACCGTCGCCTTAATCGCCACCGACGGCGGCCCCATCAATTCTTCGCTTTTTTACGTGCTCTATATCTATCGCAAGGGGTTCCAGAGCTTCGCCATGGGCTACGCCTCCGGGCTGGCGTGGATCCTTTTCCTGATTATTCTGGTGATCACCGCCATCCAGTTCTATCTTGCGCGACGGTGGGTCTACTATGAGAGCGGCAGCGCACCCAGTTAGAACAACGGTAGTCAGTGGCTGGTGGCCGGTTGTGCTCACTATCCACGATTCATGAACCGCCACTTTGGAGGTATGCATTGGTAGAACGAGAAGAAAGGTATATTGCTTCCATATCCGCCAAGCTCGGAGCCTACTTTCTGCTAGGGTTGGGGGCCGTGATCTCGCTGATGCCGCTTTACTGGCTGATCATGACCTCCCTGCGACCCGCCGGCGCTGAATTCACCTACCCGCCGGAGTGGATCCCCTCCTCCTTCCACCCGGAAAACTATGGTATCGCCTGGAATCGCGCGCCCTTCTGGCTCTTCACCTTCAACAGCATTCTCGTCACATTCCTCGCCACATTCGGCACCATCCTCACTGCCTCAATGGCTGCCTACGCCTTCGCCCGTATCCCCTTCTATGGGCGCCAAGTCTGGTTCGCGCTCACCCTCTCCACGATGATGCTGCCGTGGGCTGTCACGCTGATCCCGCGCTTTCTGCTCTTCAAGTATATGGGTCTGTTCGATTCGCTGTGGCCGCTTTTCCTGCCCTTCTGGTTTGGCGGCGGGGCGTTCTACATTTTCCTCATCCGCCAGTTCATAATGACCTTGCCGGTCGAGATGGAGGAGGCGGCCGTTGTCGACGGCGCTTCGCGTTTGCGTATCTATTTTATGATTACGATGCCGCTGACCAAGCCCGCGGTCGCGGCTGTGGGAGTCTTTTCGTTCATTCACCACTGGAACGACTTCATGTCGCCGCTGATCTTCACCAACCGCGAGGAGACGCGCACGTTGGCGTTGGGTCTGCGCTACTTCGGCGACGAGCAGTTCACCGAGTTCCGGCTCATCATGGCCGTCGCCACGCTGATGCTTGTTCCCGTCCTCGTCGTCTTCTTTGCCGCCAACAAGTATTTCGTCTCCGGCGTCGCCCTCTCCGGCTTGGCCGGACGTTAGGGCGAGTTAGTCTTTGGTTTTCAGGAAACTACTTAGTCACAACTGATTCGCAACCCTGAAAGAGGCGAGCAAAGGTGCTCTCTCAACTCTCTACTTTTTATGGGCGGTCGGCCGCAAGCGGCCTCCCTTGTGCAGGGGCTCCGCCCCCGCAACGCCCCCGTCCAAAACCATCGCTCACCGACCGTGTGCCTTCTTCGCAAAGTGTCGGCTGGCGAGCATGGCGGCTGCCAACCGAATAAGCAATCAGATATCCTGAATGACGACATGGATGAAGGGCTGGTCAAGACAGGCACTGTATATGGCTTAGTAGTTACATTTTCAGTAACAGCACGCGGCCGGGACTTGGGTAGTAACCTGGAACAAGGACCCGGCCGTCCAAGGCTGCATAAAGCCAATCCCGAGAAAACTGTGGAGCAGAGACAATGCAGAGTGCAAACGGAAACGAGGCGCCGACCAACCGCAAGGCGCTGACCGAAGAACAGATCAACCGCTTCTGGATCGACGGCTACCTGACGATAGGCAAGATCCTGGAAGATGACGAAGTCGACCTGTTGCGGCGGGAGTATGATCGCGAATTTGAACTGGCGCGCAGCGGCAGCAATCCGCGCTACCGTAACCTGTCGATCGGCGATACGGACGACGTGGAGGCCAAGAATCAAGCCGACACGCAGATGCTGCAGATCATGCAGATGTGCGAATACAACATCCACTTTCGGCGCCTGCTCTACGACGACCGCATTCTCGATATGGTCGAGGACCTGATCGGGCCCAACATCCAGCTCTTCCACGATCAGGCGCTCTTCAAGCCTGCGCACCATGGCGGGCCGGTCCACTGGCACCAGGACAACGCGTACTGGAAGTGCAGCCCGTCCAATCTGGTGAGCTGCTGGCTGACGCTGGACGATGTGGACATCCGCAACGGCGCGATGCAGTTTATCCCCGGCTCCCACTTCCGCTCTGAAGATCACGACGAGGCGACGGACGAAAGCGTCCTGCTGGACATGGGCGACAAGATCGAGCAGTCGAAGGCAGCGGTGATCGCGCTGCCGGCCGGCGGCGTGACGCTGCACCACTGCCAGACGCTGCACTACACCGCGCCCAACGTGACCGACCGGCAGCGGCGGGCATTTGCCATCCACTTTATGAATCCCGGCACCAAGTCGCTGCGCGAGATGCAGTATCTGGATGTGTCGTTCGAGCGGCCGATGCTGCGGATGCGGGTGTGACTTAGTTTTTCGTAGTCGGTTCTTAGTTCTTAGTGACGGCAAGCGGCCGAGTCTCGGGCAGTAATCTAATACCAACGGTTCGGGGCTGCCTGTTTTGGCAGCCGGGCAGGATCGATTCCTGGAGGACAGACAATGCAGACCGCAAATGGGGACAAGACAGCGGTAGTGCGCAAGGCGCTGACCGAAGAGCAGGTCAACCGCTTCTGGACCGAGGGTTACCTGGGCATTGGCAAGATACTGGAGAATGACGAAGTCGAGCTGTTGCGCCGGGAGTATGATCACGAGTTTGAACTGGCCAACAGCGGCCTTCATCCCAGGTTTCGCAGCCATGCCATCGGCGATACCAAGATGCTCCAGATTATGCAGATGTGCGAATACAATATCCATTTTCGCCGCCTGCTCTACGACGACCGCATTCTGGATATGGTCGAGGACCTGATTGGGCCGAACATCCAACTATTCCACGACCAGGCCCTGTACAAACCGGCCCGGCACGGCGGCCCCGCGCTCTGGCACCAGGACAACGCCTACTGGCGCTGCTCGCCGCCCAACCTGGTGAGCTGCTGGCTGACCCTGGACGACGTGGACGTTCACAACGGCGCGATGCAGTTTCTGCCGGGCACGCACTTCCGCTCCCAGGAACACGAACGGCTCGCCGACAACAACGCCCTGCTCGATTTGGGGGACAAGGTCGACGATTCGAATGCGGTCGTTGTCCCACTGCCGGCCGGCGGCGTGACGCTCCATCACTGTCAGACCCTGCACCACACCGCGCCCAACAAGACCGACCGCCAGCGCCGGGCCTTCGCCATCCACTTCATGAACCCCGGCACGAGGTCGCTGCGCGATATGGAGTATCTGGATGTATCCTTCGAGCAACCGATGCTGCGGATGCGAGTGTGAGGTCAGTTCCTAGTAGCTGGTGACGACAAGCGGCCTCGCCGCGGCTCGGCCGGGCTGTTTAGACGACTTGCAAAAAACCTGCGTTTCCAATTTTGGCGCCGGGCCGACCGGTCTGGACGGGAAACGAAAAGTCCATAAAAACTCACCTTGAGGAGGAATTACACAATGGGTAGAACGGTAGAAGGAAGAGGCTCCAGTCGACGAGAATTCCTGCGCGCCGGCGCTTTGACGGTGGCCGGGATCACTGTGGTTGCCTGTGCACCGGCCGCGGCGCCGGCGGAAGAGGCGTCCGGGTCACAGGCGCCTGCGGTGACGAAGGCATCGGTTGCGGCCAATGATTTTGAAGCCGCGTACGAGGAAGTGGGCCGCCAGTGGGAAGGCACACTGCTGCGGGTCCCGGTCGGCGGCGTCGGCCACTGGGCCGTGAATGAGGCCGCGTCGGCTCGCTTTACGGAGTTGACCGGTATCGAAACGGAATGGGAGAACAATCCCTACGACCAGGTCTATGACAAGACCTTCCTGGACCTGGGGTCGCAGAGCGGCACCTACGACATTATCGACCTGAACTTCGCCTGGTTCGGCCAGTTTATCGCCACCGACGGTCTGCTGCGGCTGGAAGAGTATGTGAACAACCCTGCCTTCCCGCCGATCGACCTGGACGCCTTTGTCCCGGCGGTGTTGGAAGTGTACGCCAAATGGGAAGGCGACCTCTACGGCCTGCCGTGGCTGGGCGACGCCATGATCTTCCCCTACAACCAGACCCACTTCGAAGCGGCCGGTCTGGATCCGGATGCGCCGCCCGTGACCTGGGACGAGGTGCATTCGTTCGGCATGGAGCTGACGCACGATGACCAGTACGGCTTCGCGCTGATGGGCGGCCGTCAGATCCAGGCGATGTGCACGTATGCCGCGATCTTCTTTGGGCTGGCGAATAAGGGCTTCTATAACGACTCGGGCGAGCCGCAATTTGCCAGCGATGAAGGGTTCGAAGCGATGGAGATCATGGCAGTGAAACTGCCGGAGATCTCGCCGCCGGCGGCTATCTCCTGGGATATTGTGCAGGCCGCGGAAGCGGTGACACAGGGCACATGTTCGATGGAGATCCAGTGGCCGGGCATTCTGCCAGGATTGATCGCCGAGGATTCGCCGGTGAACGGTCAGATGGGCTTTGCCGCGCCACCCGGAGGCACGCCGTTGGGCGGCCACGGCATCGCGGTTTCCAACTACTCACAGAATAAGGACGCCGCGTATCTGCTCTGTCACTACCTGGTTTCACCCGAGATCCAGCGCCAGTATGTGAGCGAGGGCTACGCCATCACCCTGACAGATCTGTTTGAAGACCCTGAAGTCCAGGCCATCAACCCCTACCTGAAGACGATGGGTGATGCCATGGCGATCGGTCTGAGCTGGCCGCGCACGGAGGAGACCAACGAGGTCTTCGATATCATGGTCAAGCACATCAACGCGGCCATCACCGGAGAAGAGACGCCGGATGAAGCAACCCAGCTGATGAATGACGAAATTCTGGAGTTGCGCCAAGAACGCGGCTATGTCAGCTAGTCGATAACCGGCCGCGAGACCACGGGAAACGGGCTGCGATGACATCCGGCGAACCGCACGCCTCCTTCGAACAGGGAAGCATTTCACAAGGTCAACAGGGGCAGATCCGTACAGCTGGCGCCGAAAAGCGCAACCGGCTGTTGGGTCTGCCCCTCCACTATATCCTGATCGCCCCAACCTTCCTGATTGTTTTCGGGCTGTTGGTCTATCCGCTCGGATATGCGATCGTCCTCAGCTTTTCCAACAAGATCCTGACCGGTTCAGTCCCGTTCAAATGGGTGGGGCTGGAGAACTACTTCGATCTCTTGGAAATTGAAAGCGAAATGTGGACGTCGGTCTGGGTCACCTTACGCTTCGCGGTGGTGGGGGTCCTGTTCGAGTTCATCATCGGGCTCAGCCTGGCGATGCTGCTCAACCGGGAGTTCAGGGGACGTACGTGGCTGCGGGTGGGGCTGCTGGTGCCACTGATGGTGCCGCCGCTCGCGTCGGGACTCATCTGGCGCATGATGTATGATGACGCGTTTGGTATCTTTCCGTATCTGATCCGAACTCTGGGCGCGAATCCGCCGATTTTTCTGGGTGATCCGGACTATGCGCTGTATGCCGTCGTCGCCACCGAGGTGTGGCGCTCGAGCCCATTCATGGTGCTGATACTGCTGGCCGCGCTGCAGGCACAGCCTATAGAAACAATCGAGGCCGCGGAAGTCGACGGCGCCAGCGGTTGGCAGGTCTTTCGCCTGATCACGCTGCCCTTTATCACGCCGGTCATCATTGTAGCGCTGCTCTTCCGCACGGTCGACTCGCTGCGCACGTTTGACCTGATCTTCCTGTTGACCGCCGGCGGCCCCGGTACGACGACCGAAGTGATCAGCATGTTTATCTATCGCTGGGGGTTCCGCCACTTCAAACTGGGCTTTACCTCGGCCGCGTCGATCCTGCTGATGATCGCTACGCTTATGATCTGCATCTTCTATCTGCGCATGTTGGTAGTGCGCCAGGCAGAAGTCCAGCTAACCGAGGAGTAACCGGCAGAGCCGCCGCCTCTGCTCGACTTGAAATTGGTTTCCAATGAGACAGTCCATCATGCACGCAAACAACCTCAAACGGATACGGAATGTCGCCATGTTCTTTGTGGTGGCGGCTGTCTGGATCTTCTATTTTTTTCCGATCTATTGGATGGTCACCACTTCCTTCAAGACCCGCGTGGACACGTTCTCGATTCCGCCCAAACTGTTTTTCTGGCCTACGCTTCAGTACTATATTAGCAGTTTTACCGACCCGAAGTTTGTGAAGGTGGTACAGAACAGTCTGATCATCACGGGCACGACGGTCCTCCTTTCGCTTTTGTTGGGCGCGTGGGCGGCCTACGCCTTTGCCCGCTTCCGTTTCAAAGGATCGATGGTGATGAGCTTCTCGCTGATCATCGCCCGCATGATGCCTCCGATCGTTTTCATCGTACCGCTCTACCTGCTCTTCAACTCACTCAGTTTACGTAATACGCACATCGGCCTGATACTGATCTTCACCGTTTTCAACCTGCCCTTTACGGTATGGATGCTCAAGAGCTTTTTTGAAGAGGTGCCGATCGAATTGGAAGAAGCCGCGTGGATCGACGGGGCATCGCGTCTGCAGGCGATGGGCCGCGTCATACTGCCGCTGATTGCGCCGGGGCTGGCGGCGACCGCCGTCTTCGCGGCTCTGCTCGCCTGGAACGAGTTCCTGTTCGCGCTGCTGCTTGGCGGCCCCGGCACAACGACGCTGCCGGTCTTCCTTTCCGGCTTCCTGGGAGAACGGGACGTCGAGTGGGGCGACATCATGGCCACCGCAACCGTCGCGGTCCTGCCCCCCACCCTGCTGGTGATGCTGGTGCAGCAGAATCTGATCAAGGGGCTTACGCTGGGCGCGGTGAAGGGATAGAAATCGGAAGGGCCCGCGACGGCCTGATACCATGGAGGGATGCGAAGAATGACACAAGCAACTACCACACAGACGCCGACGATCGTCGCCGGCGTCAACATTGATGAGCTGATCACCCCTGACGTACTCGCCGAGTACCGCGAGCGCGGCTATTGGGTCAGCCCCAAGCTGTACAGCAAAGAACAGATCGCCGAGATGCGTGCGGCGCAGGAGCGCATGTGGCAGGGCGAGCACGATTCGGAGATCCCGTCGCAGTACGGCGCACGCGCGGTCGAGCCTGGCTCGCCGGACGTGCGCCAGCAGTGCAACGCGTTCTGGCTGAGCAATGCGATCCGCAATGTGACCACAAGCCCCCTGCTCGGCGCCATCGGCGCGCGCTTTATGGGCGTCGACACAGTGCGCCTGTGGCATGACCAGGCCGTCTACAAGCCGGGCATCGGCCCCGACGGCAAGGACGAGACGGCCGGCAACATCGGCTGGCACCAGGACTACGGCCACTGGAAGTCGTCGAGCACCACAAATATGTGTACGGCCTGGATCGCGCTGCAGGACACCGACCTGACGAACGGCGGCATGCGCACGATCGTGGGTTCGCACAAATGGGGACTGCTGGAGGACAGCGATACGTTCGCGCAGAAGGACCTGGACGGCCTGCAGGCCCGCTTTGCCAACCAGGACATCAGCGGCGACTGGCTGGACGAGCCGTGCATCATGCAGGCGGGCCAGGTGAGCTTCCACCACTCGCTGACGCTGCACGGCTCCGGCCCCAACCTGACCTGGGAACCGCGCATGTGCCTGATCTCACATATGATGCCGGCGGACACCAGCTATCTGCCCGGGCGGCAGTACCATCCCAACCTGGTCTTCCTGGGCCCGAACGCGCAGGAGGGAGAGCCGTTCGCAGGACCGTTCTGGCCGCAGATGTGGCCGAAGCGCGAGTAGTGAGTGCAGAGGAGCGAGTGAAGAGAAGTGAGAAAAACCGAGGAGAGAGTATAGAGGAGTGAGGCGAGAATCGTCCTCACTCCTTTTTGTTTCTCAATCCTTGCTTCTGGTCTATTACTCCTTGATTTCGCCGGTCGCGCGCAGGAGAGTCTCCTGCACGAGGAGCTCGTGTGAGTACGGGCGGGCAGCCGGCTGTTTCCCCTGGATGGTTTTCAGAAAATCAATTAGTTCCAGGTCGTACAGCCCCTGGCGCGTCTGGATCTCGATGGGGACCATCGTATCCCCTTCATCGTAGCCGCCCTGCGCTTCGGTCAGGCAGAGCCGGATCTCTGTCGCAGGTTCGAGCGGTTCCATAATGGCGCTGCCGCGGCTGCCGTAGACCTCGAAGCGCCGCGCAGCAGGCCGCGTCTCCATGGCCGAGGTATCAACGAGCGCCATCGCGCTTTCGTATTCGAAGACGCCGAGGGTGTTGTCGGGACATTCTTCGACCAGGCCGGTCTCGTTGCGCAGGAATGCGGTCACCCTTTGCGGCCGGCCCAGCAGCCAGACGACCTGATCGAGCATGTGGCAGCCGAGCTCGTAGAATACGCCGCCAAGATGACGGCTGACGTCGCGACGCGCCTGTTCGTCCATCGCCGTGCCAATGCGGGTGCGCAGCGCGAAGATGTCCCCCAGAAAACCCGACTTCACCCACTCGTCAATCTGCTGGAAGCCGGCGTGATAGCGGAACATATAGCCCATCTGGACGGTCAGCCCCTGCTTCTCAGCCGCGGCGATTGTGCGTTGCCACTGGGCCCAGTCGTCGCCGGCCGGCTTGTCGTACCAGACATGCTTGCCGGCCTGCACGCAGCGCTCGGTCTGGTCGAGACCGTGATGCGTGGGCCCTTCGGACGCCACCGCGAGGATGGTGTCGTCCTCGAGCATTTCGCTCTCGCTGCCGAACCAGTTGACGTTCTGGTAGGGGCCGTCGGCCGCGGCCATGGCCCGGCGCCGCTCCTCGTCGGGCTCGAGAACGCCGGCCAGCTCGACGTCGGGACTGTCGATGATGGCGCGCAGCTTGCCCGCGGCGTGGGCGTGTTTGGTTCCGTATTGGGCTACACGAACTGCTGTCATGTTTGTGGCTCCTGCTTTGATGAATGCACTACCGCTTCGCTTTTTGAGCGCTGGTGAATGCGCTGCCGCTTCGCCATTTAGGCGCCAGTTTTGGATGCACTACCGGTTCGCTATTTGGGGCGGCAGTTCAACCTTCTGCGGCTGTCCGGTGTGGACCGACTTGATGAGATTTTCGACGACCAGTGTGGCGACGATGCCGGCATAGGCCGGCACGTAGGGTTCCGTATCGTTGCGGATGGCATCGACCAGCAGGGGCATGCGATCGATGAAAGGCGGAGAGAACGACTCGGTGGTCAGCTCTCCGCTGACGGGATCGGGCGTGGTGATGGTGGCGCGGCTGAAATGCTTGTCGAGAACAGCGCTCTGCTGACCGTCGTTAAAGGTGAAGAACCATTTGGTGAGCTTCTCGCTGAAGCCGGCGTCGCTCATCAGATAGGTGGTGACCGAACCGTTGGCGAAGCGGATGGTGGCGGCGACAGTATCGATGATCTCGGGCGAGGCGAGCTGACCGGGATGGGTGACCTGACCGCCGGTGGCGGAGATCTCGACCGGCGGCGAGTCGTGCATCCAGCAGACCAGGTCGGCCAGATGGACGCCGACGTCGAAGAGGGGGCCGCCGCCGATGCCCGGCAGCCACTGCCAGCGCGTGAGGTCTTCACGCCCGAGCATGACCTGCGCATGGCTCACCATGGCCGGTTGGATGCGGCTCTTGATAGCGCGCGCAGCCCCCGAGAAGCGGATGGAGAAGTTGATCATCAGCTTCTTGCCTGCCGCCTGCATCGCTTCATAGATGCGCAGACAGTCTGCCGTGGTCATGGCCATCGGCTTTTCGAGGTAGACGTGTTTGCCGGCCGCCAACGCGGCCAGGGCCAGCTCCGCGTGGGTGCCGTGCGTGGTGGCGATGGTGACGATCTCGATGCTGTCGTCGGCAAAGATACGGTCCACGTCCGTCGTGTAGTAGCGCCCTTCGAACTGTTCGTAGTAGCTGCTGGCGGCCTCTTCATTGATGTCGCAGAAGGCGTGCACGTCGATATCCGATGTCCCGACAGCCCACCGGGAATGACTTCTGCCGACGCTGCCGCAACCGATAAGGGCCCAGCCAAAGGGCTGACTATGTGAGCTGGTCATACTGCGTTTCTCCTTCTGCATTTACGCGCGGACGCGGTTGTGTTGGCTGTGTGAACTACCTGGAGAGATGTGTGTACTGGACAGGAGTAATTGTGCGGTATCTGCGTCTCAAAGACAAGTCGCCTGAAGGGTCTGGGGCATTCTTAGATACAACGTAACTACGCAGCCGCGACTGATTCACAACCCTGAACGAGGCGAGCAAAGGTGTTCCTTCTCTCCTCATGATTGTCATATGGGCGGTCGGGCGCAAGCGCCCTCCCTTGTGCAGGGGCTGCGCCCCCGCAACGCCCCCCTACAAAAACATGCCTCACCGACCGTGTGCCTTCTTCGCAACCTGTCGGCTGGCGAGCATGACGGCGCCCTGCACACCAGTTCCGTCACCAAGAGCCTGAATGCTTCCAAGGATGACTGGCTGGTCAACTACTGTGGCTTAGTAGTTACCTAAAAACTAGAAACTGACTACTAAGAACTGCTGCCCCCTAACCCCTGCAGTTCCCCCGCAGTTCCCCCGCAGTTCCCCCGCAGTTCCCCTGCAGTTCCAGATGCACCCGTGAAGAGCACGAGCGTTTGTCCGAACTGTGACTATTGGAATTTAAGGGTTGGACAGGATTGTAGGCGACGGATCGAATCCTACGCGGTAGACCATTTTTCGTCGGGCCAAAGGGCATATTGCAAAGGCCCGACATATAGGGATCCACGCGCGGAATCTACTTTTTACTTTTCTGACCCGATCTGTAGGACTCGGTCTCCTCGACAAACTTGTCAAGCGGTGTCAGCGCGGCGACTTCGGCGACCAGGTCGAGCGGCAGGTCTTCGAGCTTACGAAAACGAACGCAGGATTTGCCCATGTTCATCTTCTTGCCGCTGGCGAGATAGCGCTCCTTGAACCAGTCCGACAGCGAATCGTCGGTGTAAACGGAGGTCAGGTAGAGAGACATGTACTGCTTCTGTGAAGCGAGCGCAATGTACATCAGCTTCTGGCCGTTATAGGTCTCAGGGACTACGCTGCTGGGCACGACGTAGGAGATCATGCCGTACTGCATGACTTCCTCGTAACCATCGGGCAGGTTGTCGAGGATGACGCTGCGGACGGCAGAAATGGCCTCGCGTCTGGTGGGGTCCAGTTCGGTCAAATATTCTTCTGGGGTTTTAGCGTCGCTCTGCATCTTCGGATTCCCTCCGTAAAATTATCAGTCTCTAGCTCTCAGGCAACAAAAAAGCCATATCCATTTCGCGGACCAGTATGGAACGGCGCCGTTGTCACTAACCACTGACCACTAACCACTGCCGTTCCCCCATTTTATCAGTGGGAGGGTGGGGAGCAAGTCTGTTGGAGTGCGGATCGTGTGCTGGGCCTGCATGGCCGAATTCAATAGTTTGTAGTGGCGGCGGCAAGCGGTTACAGTTGGTCATCCACGAAGGGCACGAAGTCAGATGAAGAAAGCTGAGAATTGGAGGGAGAGCCATGGACGATCAGAGCCGGCTGCATAATTTTTCGCTTGAAGGCGACCAGGTCGCGCTGCCGAAGGGAGCGTGGGCGCAGTCGCACCGGCTGAACGTGCGCTGGCAGGGCAAGGACCTCACCGCGCTGAGCCAGGGCGCGTTTCGCGCCTACCTGTTCCCGGTCTATACGCCGGCCGGCTTTGCCGTGACCAGCGAGTCGCCGCTCGACCATCCGCACCATAATTCGCTGTGGATCGGCGCCGACCACTTCAACTGCTACCTGCCCTATTCCAGCGGCGCGCTGGAGGAGGCCAACTATAACTTCTACGTCAACGACATCTTCCAGGGGCGGGCCCCGGGCCGCATCCTGGGCGTGGACGTAGACGCGGAAGAGATGGCGGCCGACCATCTGCAGCTGGTGCAGACGCTGCACTGGCAGGGTCCGATCGAGTGGGGCGCGCCGCAGCGGCGCACACTGGCGGTCGAGACGCGGACGATCGACATCCGGCCCGGCAAGGTTGCCAACCTGTTCGACGTCCGCTCACAGCTGCGCGCGGCCGAGTGGGACCTGCACATCGGGCCGACCCGGCACGCCTACTTCGGTCTGCGCATGACAGAGCCGCTGCGCGTGACCAGCGGCGCGACCATGGTCGATTCAGAGGGCCACACCGGGGCCGCCGCCATCAGCGGCCAGGTGTCCGACTGGGTCGACTGTTCAGGCACCATCGCCGCCGGCAGGCGGGCGGGCGGGGCGCTGTTTCCGTACCCGAGCGCGCAGGGCTTCCCCTGGTTCGTGGCGGACTGGGGAACCCTCACGGTGAATCCGATGGCGAGCAAGGGATATACATTGAAGCAGGGGGACGTCCTGGACTTTGCGGTGCGCTTTGTCGTGCATGACGGGGATGCGGAGGAGGCGGATGTGGCGGGATTGTGGGGGGCGTTTGTTGGAGAGGGACAGTGAATTGGGATGCACGCAAGCCTTTCGCCAACTTGCCACAGGTGCCAATCTTACTCGGTCTGGTGGCTAGGCAGACTAATAGCATATGGAGCGAATGATGGGCAAGAGATGGTCGGTTCAGGATGCCAAATCGAGGTTTAGCGAGTTGTTGGATACCACGCTCGCCGAAGGGCCACAGATCGTGACCAGACGCGGGGTCGAAACTGCTGTGCTCATTCCGATCGAGCAATGGCGCAGGCTGGAGCAGATGACCAAGCCGGACCTGAAGGAGCTGCTCCTCGCCCCTGAGGCACGAACCGATGACCTTACGCCGCCGCGCCGACAGCCATGAAGCGGCATAAGAAATACGATCTGATACTTGTATCACTTAATCGCCAACAGGTTGAGTCAGCTAAGCGAGTCAATGGGCAAGCAAAGCGCATTACCCATGCGTCGCTATGAGGGCCTTACGGGCAGATCTTTGGCACAGAAAAGCAATGCCTCCAGTATTACTCTATCTGGTTGGAAATCTTCCCGCTCTTGTTTGCGAGGAGGAAAAAGGTAAGACGGGTTAAGATATCTGACTACGAAAGCACGTCCGGTCTTGTAAACGATCTAATTGCGGCGCAAGACGCTATTGCTAAGCACTCTGGAGTTCATCTTCCACCACCACAATTTCGGAAGCGTTCTGGTTGTTGCTTATTGCCTTTCGGACGCAAATAGAATCTTTCAGTTCAGGCCGTCCTAGCAGGACGGCCTGAGTATGTCGTTGCTGGAGGCAACTGATGAGTCTGAATATCAGCGACGCTGAGGCCTGCCGGCTGGCCGCTGAATTGGCCCGGCTGACGGGTGAAACCACAACCGCCGCAGTGACGATTGCCTTACGTGAACGCCTGGAACGCGAGCAGCGAAAACGGGACGCCACGGTACTGGCACAGGAACTACATACCATCGGCCAACGCTGCGCCGCCCTGCTTGCGCCGGGGCCGGCTGCAGTCGAGCACAGGGACCTGCTTTACAACGAGCGAGGGTTGCCCAGGTGATCTCTGACGTTCGCCTAGTGCGCAAATACTGGCGGCCTGCTCTTATCCGGGATGACAAAGTCCCCGCTGCCAGGACAGCGAGGACTTTATTCTGTCAACAGAGAGAGAACTGAAGGAGGCTGTCACCTGTTCACCGCGATGGAAAGCCGGATGTTCAAGGCTTCCAGGACTTTGAACAGTGTATCAATCCGGGGGTTGCCTTCGTCCGAGAGTGCCCGGTAAAGGGATTGCCGCCCTACTCCACTGATATCGGAGATAGAGGACATCCCTTTGGCGCGTGCTACGTTGCCGAGCGCCTTGGCGAAGTACTTCGGGTCGTTTTCCGCTAGCGCAGCGTTCAGGTACTCCACTAGTGCTTCATCGCTGTCTAAGAAATCGACTACGTCGAACTTCGTTAGTTTCATCGCTCCTCCGTGAAAGTCTTTTTCCTACTGTACATTTATTGAGCCTCCATCAAGTTCACTAACAATCTGCTGCGCTCGATTTATGTCTCTCTGTTGACTCGACTTATCCCCGCCACAGAGCAAGATCATCACTTTGCGACGTCGGATCACGTAGTAGACGCGATACCCCGGCCCGATGTGGATACGGAGTTCGCTAATCCCGCCACCAACCGAACTACTGTCTCCAAAGTTGCCATCTTGGATACGCTCAATGCGGGTCAAAATTGCGGCTCTGGCCTGCAGGTCACGCAATCTTTTGAGCCACTTCGCGAAAAGTTCGGTCTGAAGGACTTCCATACATCTATTGTCTCATATAAGAGACAGAGGGCCAACCTGGAAGAAAGATGAGGTTTGTCCCAGATTTTAGGTGGACTTCTCAAGCACAATCGCGGCGGGCAGACAGGCGGGCGCGGCCTTGTTTCCGTATGCGAGCGCGCAGCGGTTTCCGTGGTTTGTGGCAGACTGGGGAACGCTGAAGGTGAATCCGATGGCGCGGGACGGGTATGCGTTGAAGCAGGGGGATGTGCTGGATTCTGCGGTGCGTTCTCTTGTACATCACGGGGTTGTGAGGGGCGTCTGTTAGGGGGCCTGGGGTAGCGAACGAGCTCGGCACAAGAGCTGAATTGCGAGCTAAGGCGTATAATAGACCTCATCTTCCCCGCTTCGTGGTCTAGTCATCGGGGCCAAACGTAAAGATTTCCCCTGTCACGGCCCCATCCCCTCCTGCTCTTCAGCTCTTGCCATACGGTAACCTACACGCGACACGGTAAAAATGTAAGTGGGGTTTCTGGCATCATCACCCAGCTTGCGCCGCAGTTTTTTGACGAATGAACGCACCAGCCTTGCGTCGCCCAACACCTCCAAACCCCAGACCCGTCGCAGCAGTTGGTCATGGCTCATCACCCGGCCGGCGTTCACTGAAAGCTCATAGAGCAGCCTGAACTCCGTCGCGGTCAGCTGAACCGGATGATCATTCAAGGTCACGACCTGTTCTGCGTAGTCGATCGTGAGGTTGCGCAACCGGTAGGGTTCACGCTGTGAATGCGGGTCAGGCGCGACGCGCTTCCGCAGCGCGGCCTGAATTCTCGCCACCAGTTCCGTGGGTGAAAACGGCTTTACCAGATAATCGGCAGCCCCTTTCTGCAAGGCATCGGCAATTGTCTGGTCCCTGCCGTAGGCCGACAGAAAGATAACCGGAAGATCGGCCAACTCAGGTGTCTTTTCCATCATTTCGATACCGTCGGTACCGGGCATCACCAGGTCAAGCAGCACCAGGTGCGGGCGTTTCTCCCTGATGAGCGTGGGGACCTCCTCCGGGTCTCCAGTCACTATCGGGCTGTAACCTGCTTGCATTAGCACGCTGCGGACGTTTCTGAGCGAGTACGGGTCGTCGTCAACCACAAGAATCCGTGTCGACGCCCTCTCTTGCACCTGCACACGACCCGGCTTGCTATCGGCGGCCTTTTCGACAAGTGCCGAATCTTGGGCCACAGGCAGCGTAAAGACAAAACGCGTGCCCAGATCTTCTCCGTCGCTCTCTGCCCAGATGCGTCCCCCGTGCGCCTCCACGATCCCCTTGCAGATGGCCAGGCCAAGGCCGGCTCCTTTGCTCTCGCGGCCGTTGCCCTCGATCTCGAAGCGGGAAAACTTTCTGAACAGATAGGGCAAACGTTCGGTCGGCACCCCTTTCCCTTCATTTGCGACCCAAATGACAATATGAAAATTCTCATGCGCCGCCGTCACCCGAATGGCTGACCCCTCAGACGAATGTCGGGCCGCGTTGGACAAGAGGTTGCTCAGGACCTGCATGATGCGCCGCCTGTCGGCCAGAACACGCGGCAGATCGCGCGGCAGGTTGATGTGAATATTGTTCTCGTTCTCGCTATTCAGAACGATGTTTCTGGCGCGGTCTACCAGGTCAGCCACCTCTGCCGGCTCGGGCGCGACATCCAAGGTGCCGCTCTCGATGCGGGCAACGTCGGTGAGGTCGCTGATCAGGTCGCGCATGAAGTAGGACTGCTCCTCGATGATGCGGAAGAACTGGCGCATTTCAGACTGATCAAGTTCCAGAGAGCCGTCGAGCAACGTAACAACCGATCCTGTGATGGCCGCCAGGGGCATGCGCAGTTCGTGACCCACCATGCCAAGAAATTCGGACCGCAGCCGCTCCAGGTCTTCCAGGGGTGTCATGTCCTGCACAGTGACAATGACTGAGGCCAATTCGCCGTCCTCTTCGTAGATGGGCGTAGCACTTATCAGGGTGACAATCTGCCGCCCGTCCGGCACCTGAATGACGATCTCCTCGGCGCGCACGGTTTCGCCGGTGCTGAGCGCCCGTGACAAGGGGAACTCTTCGAGAGATAGCTCGCGTCCGTCGGCGCGACGAAAGGTCGCCGCCTCAAGCAGTTGTTCGGGCAGTTGGCCGGGATTGAGCAGTTCTCCCGCAATTCTGCTCGCTTCCCGGTTTAACGAAACCGGAACGCCGGTCTTGGCGTCAAAGACGATGACGCCCACCGGCGACGTGTTGATGAGCACCTCCAGATCGGTTCGGGCGCGCTGCTCCTCGCGGTATCTGCGGGCGTTGGCGATGACCAGCGCCGCCTGGGACGCAAACATCACCAGCGTCTCTTCATCAGCGCGGCTGAACGCCTGCCCCGGCTCCCTTTTGGCGAGGAAAATATAGCCCAGGCCCTCGCCGTTATAGCGGATCGGCGCGGCAAGAAAGGAGATCGTCCCCGCAAAGCTGGAACCCACCTCTGCGAGCACCTGGAATTCAGGATAACCTTGAGACCTGAAAAAGCTGTAGACGTCGTCCACGCGCAGCGGCACCGGAATCGCGCTGAGATAATCAAAAAAGCGCTGCCCTTCCGGCAACACCCATAGCTGCTCGTTTTCTTCGCTCGTCAGGCCCGATGAAAGAAACTCCTCCACCTCTCCCGCCCTGTCGAGAACGGTAATCACCCCGCAGTGGGCGTCCGTAAGCAAGCGCGCGCTCTCCAGGACTTCGTGCAGGACATTGTCGAAGTCAAGGCTCCCGTTGATGCGCAGATTGGCTTCGCTCAGCTTGGAGAGTCGGTCCCGCAGCGCCTCAATCTCACCAACCAGTTCGTCTATTTTCGTCATTTCTCTGTCTCTCCGCGCGACGTTTGAGATCTGTCTGTGTGCGGCGCAGGTGCGCTGTATCAGCCCGAAGGTAGAGACAGCAACCAGAGCAGAGGAAGTAACGATTTATTCGATTGTGTGCGATTCCGTGTCCGTTCCGGACGAAGAGTAGAACCTAAATATACGCGCGAACGATACAAATTGGCAAGGTGTGTTTTCGGCTTCTGCCACAATCGGCATGAAAGAGGCACAAAAAAATGCGCAAAAGTCACAGAAAGATCACACCATTAATGTATGCTTATACCCCTTTCCCCTTTTTTGGGTGCAGTTCGACCTTCAAAGAGAAGCGGGCAAGTTCATCTGATTCACCTGTGTGGCAGACATCAGCTGTGTGGCAGACATCGGCACCGGCCAGGCAGTGCGCGGAGCGCCCAGGCAGATAGCTTAGCTTCATCCGTCCGGCCCCCGTCGAATGGGGCCGGACGCCGCGTCCGTATGCATTCACTCGGCTGCTCTCGTTGCGGGGTGCGAAACCTGGGGGCAGCCCGAAAGAGATAAACATAATGACAGACGAACGATGGAACCGCCGTCAGCTATTACGGCTCGCCGTCTCCGGCCCGGCCGCGGCCGCGCTGGCGGCATGCACGCTCCCTCTGATACCGCTCGAAGAGGCCGACACAGACACCGAGCCGCCGCCCGACGCGGAAGGCGAAATCCTTTCCCACTGGCAACCCTTCTCCGTAGGTCACCGGGCCGCCGTCGAACTGCTCAAAGAACGGTTCGAGGAGGAGAACAGCGAGTTGACGATCGACATTCAACCGGTGTCCTGGAACGCTTACTGGGACCATCTCTCCGCCAGCGCCGCGGCCGGCGACCCACCCGACACCTACCGCATCCCCATGGGGTTGGCCGAAAATCACATCGCCGGCGGCCACATCCTCCCTGTCAGCGAGCTGCTCCTCAGCAACGCCGAGATCGAGAAAACCTATCTGCCCTGGACCGTGCAACGCGCCAAGCGAGACAACCGCTACTACGGCCTGCCGGTTGACGTGCAGACGCTGGTCATCTTCCGCAACAACGCCCTCTACGCGCAGGCCGGCCTGGACCCCGCCGCCCCCTTCGCCGATCTTGAGGAGCTCTTCAGCCAGGCCCTGGCCCTCACCGCGCAGGCTGACGGCAAGATTTCACAGATCGGCTGCCAGACCGGCTATGCCAGCGCCTGGCTCACCATCCTCTTCCAGCAGTACCTCCAGCGTGAAGAAAACGGCGCAACCTGGATCGACCCGGCCACCAATCAGCTGGTCTGGCAGGACCACCCTGCCATCTTCGAACTGTTCAATTGGTTTTGCAACCTCTCCGCCCAGACCGGCGACGACGACTTCCTGTCCTTCCTGAGCTCTGAAGAGCAGTTCGTTTTAGACAAATCCGCCATGCAGATCGGTCATCCGGTTTACCGGCGCATCTTGGAAGACCTTGTTCCCGACATCGACTACACCATAGTCCCTTTCCCTGCGCGCGCCGCCGGTCAGCAGCCTTATACGGCCGGCTCCCACTGGCTCTGGGTCGTCAGCCAGTCGGCCGCGGCCTACGCGGAAGCGGCCTGGAGCTGGGTCGTCTTCGGTACCAATGAAGAGGCGCAGACAGTCTGGCACGAGATGGCCGGCGATCTCCCCGGCCTCACCGAGCTGACCGCCGCCGCGCGCTTCCGGCCCGATGACAACGCCGCCGTCTGCATCGATTCGCTCACCCACTCCACCCCCTGGGAGTGGGTCGGTTGGATCGAGTGGATCACCGAGTTCAGCGACGCCCGCGACAAGGTCGTCAACGAAGGTGAAGACCCGCACGAGACTTTCGAAGAGATGATCGACAACCTGAACGAGACCATCGCCCAGTACACTGTGTAGCTTTGCGACAGCCCGCTAAAGGGCGCTGAATTCGAACATTCTCGGAAACTACGCAGCCGCAGCTGATTCGCAACCCTGAATGAGGCGAGCAAAGGTGCTCTCCCGAATCTCGACTTTTTTATGGGCGGTCGGGCGCAAGCGCCCTCCCTTGTGCAGGGGCTGCGCCCCCGCAACGCCCCCCTACAAAACCATCGCTCACCGACCGTGTGTGCGCATTCCAACAGTGCCGCTCCACCAACCTGGCTGCCAACCGAATACGCAGTCAAATAGCCTGAATGGCGGCAGGGACAGAGGGCTGGTCAAGACAGGCACTGTATATGACTTTGCAGTTACCATTCTCGGTTCGGCGGCGCGCGACGGATCTCGCGGACATTTTACTGCTGCCGTGCGGGGGCTACGGTTCGCCGGCGCAGAGGTGTCCGACTGGGGGAACTGCTCGGGCACGGTTGCGGCGAGGATGGGGGGAGGGAAGAGAGGTGCGTGATGCTGACGCGCCCCTTTTTGGAACCTTCAGGGACAGCATGAGGACCAGTGCCAGGCATGCCGAAGTGATCGGGAAGACGTGGGATTCATTTCACGGAGGGAACCGATGATTGACGCCGTTCTCGTCAAGAACGCAAACCGTATGATGACGATCGCCAGCCTCTTGGAAGAGGGCATCGAGCTGGGTTTCGCCGACGGGGCCATGGGGCTCATTCCCTACTCTGAACTTCCTGAGATCGGAGAGCGTGCGGCCTTATCCGCGGTGGAGTTGCCCAGCCCCTACGAGTTGGTTCTGAATACGACCCAAGGCGCCACCGTCGAGATTCCCTGGGACTTCGCCCGTTGCTATTGTAACGCTACCTACCGGCGGCCGGCGATTGAGGACATTGCCATGCAGGGAAGGCAAACGCTTGGGTTGCGCATCCGGCGGCTGCGCAAATCTGCAGGTTTGACCCAGGATGCACTGGCCGGTGCCGCCGGCATCAAGCGGGTGACCGTGGTGCGGCTGGAGAAGGGAGAGCACACGCCAAGGTACAAGACCCTGAGCGCAGTTGCCAGGGTGCTTGGGGTGGACGTCTCGGAGTTGCTGGTGGAGCTGGAGGTTCTGCGGCGGTAGCTGGCGAGCGAGGGCCGACTCTATGCTGGCGTAGGGCTGCGGATTGAGATTGGCGCGGAAATTAATACACGTTCAATTCAATAAAACGCTTCTTTCGGCCTGCGTATTGCGTAAAGTCAGGCAAGACAACCACGCAAGTACTACCGCAACCTGAGCGAAGATCTTGGTGCCATGCGGGATATACATTGGCAGTTGTACCGTCTGCGTTCCTAACTGTCTCCTCCAGAGTGGTACACCTCAAATCGTAGTCTACGCTCCTGAAGGGTTTCCCCCTCATATTTCCAGTAAAGCGACCCTTGTACGGGGAATTCCAATTTACATGCCCGGCGCGCGGAAACGCTTAGACTTGTCACTTCCCCTTCGTACACTACCCGCGCTGGGGACTGCTGGCAAACGACACAATTGATGTTCTCATTTTCCGCCAACGTGAGGACGGCACCCAGAGGAACGCCTATCATTTCGAGGTTGAGTCTTGGTCTTTTTGTTGTCATGTCCTTTATCCTTAGAAATCTGACGCATTTTCACTGAATCTCGTGGCTTCGTCTACATCGTCACCACACTCTAATTTGACTCAGAGAAATCCGGCTCCGGCATGGTCGGTGAACGCATCGGCGTCGCGTATGTATTTCATTACGGTGGCAGGATTGGTATGTCTCGTGATCTCCATGATCTTGTCGAGTCGTGCGTGGTGGGCTGCTGCGCTTGTGACAAACCCTGCCCGCAATGAGTGTGCTGAGAAATCTTTAGGATTCAGACCGATTGCTGCTACATAGCGCTTAACCAAGCGCGGGACATCGCTATGGTGTAGTGGTGATCCTGTCAGAGAACCATTCTTGCGCATCGTTTGAAACAGATATCCCTCTTGGATGCCGGATTTTCTTAACCAACTGCGTAGGCACGCAACTGGTTTGATTTTCTTCCCTCCCGGTACGGCGACCCGTTGCCCGGCACCAAACTGATCCGTCTTCGACTTACGAATATGAATAACGATTCCTGAATGGCTATCTTCTTGTGGGCCTCCCTGAACCCATTCGATGTCAGCAACACTAAGGTTACACAGTTCAGAACGTCTCAGTGCGGCGGCAAAGCCGATAGCGAGGAATGCAGCATCACGTCGCCCAATGAGCGTATCAGGGCATGCTCTCAGCATCGCGGCAATATGGTGCTCGCGAAGAGCTTTGACTTGACGCGTGGTGCCACCTCGCAGGCGGGCCAATCCTTTCAGTACAACGCTTACTTGCGAATGGGCTGTGGGAGACGCCTTGTTTGCGTCCAAAAAGCGCCTATTGATAGCGCTCCGATACAGTGTCAGCGTTCCCAATGACAGTATTATCCCGCTTGCCGGGCTAGGTTGCGTTGCAATCTCAATAAAGAAGTCGACAACTTCTTCTGGCATAGCGTTGAGTGGCTGGATTCCCTGTCGGCGACAGTAATTAGCGAAGCACCGCCACCCCTTTTCGTAGGCGATACGTGTATTGTGCGCCAAGGCTGCCTTCCGTAGTTGCTCAGAAAAACTGGTCTTGCTCAAGGTAGATGTAGTCATTCGCCACTTCCAGAGTATAGTTCTCCTTGGGTCGACAAGAGAATGAAAACAGGGTTGTGATACTTAGTTCTGACATTAACTACGGAATAAAGACCGGCTATAACACAGCATTTGTCATAGACAGTGAGATGAGAGCAGAAATCATTGCTCAAGATTCCAAGTCTGACGAAATCATAAAGCCAATTCTGCGAGGAAGGGATATTCAGCGTTACCAAGCGCAGTGGGCGCAGTTATGGCTTATCGACACGCACAACGGTTACGGGAATGTTCCACCTATCAACATTGACGACTATCCTGCCGTCAAGACCCATCTGACTGCGTTCTATGAAAGACTCGAATTGCGGCAAGACCAAGGCCGGACGCCTTTCAATCTTCGTAATTGTGCTTATCACGATGAATTCTTAAAGGAAAAGCTGTTCTGGATGGATTTAACGGAGCGAGGTCGATTTGCGTACGAGAATAGGACAATGTTCTGTGCCAATACTGCGTATATGGTATCAGGTTCCTCTTTAAAATACTTGTGTGCCGTGCTCAATTCCGATTTGATCACCTGGTATATGAGGAATTCCGCTTTGAATTCTGGAATGGGGGTTCCTCGATGGGTAAGATTCACTGTAGAACGCTTGCCTATCCCTATACTAGTTGGAGAAGAGCAGCATATTTTCATCCATTTGTTAGATCGTATTTTGTTGGAAATGACCTCCAATGTGGGGGCTGATGTGACTGATCTGGAGGACGAGATCAATAGGAGAGTCTATAGCCTCTTTGAGCTTACTCCGAGAGAGATACAATCTATAGCTGATACAATTATATAGTTGCCTCTAGTCCTGCACACAAGGGTTCAGCTTGCTTGTCTATGTCTTTTCTCAATTGAATCTAAGAGTACTGTCTCATCAGCGGACAGTCCGTACAAGCTATAGACCAACTCATCAATCTCGTTCTCGAGGCAAGTCGTTTCAGCTAATGGGTTGTCTGCTTTCACTGACAGGATGCTCTCAACCAAATGGACGAAACTGCGCTGCTCCGAAACGGTAATTGTAGGGATGGGGATTCTTTCCACAACAAACTTGTCCCATTGAGTAAGCCCCATACCTGTTGTTACGGCCGTGTTTCTCATGAGCCATGTGACAAGTGTACTGTTCAAAATGGCACATAGGTACAATAGAGAATGCCCAGTCACGAAAAAAGCCTTTTGGTTGCAATAAATTTCCGAATTTGAGTAAGCGAATCTTCCCCGTGACGACATATGCATCCAAAACAATTTTTCCTTCTTGAATTGTGCATGATAAGCACAAGTATCTTGTAGTTCATACCAATGGTGTGGAGTTTTCTTCCTCGATTTGCTTCCATCGGCAAGATTCTTTCCAGCCTGTTCCAGCCTTTCCTTGTTGTGGGACAGCAGATGCCTTTTGACTGCAGGATAATCATTGATGTCCAGGTGAAGCGAAGGAAACGTTGCAATCATCCACAGACCCGCCCATTGCGCTTGGTAACGCTGAATATCGCGTCCACGCAGGACTGGCTTTATAATTTCAGCGGATTTCGGATCCTCAGCTACCAACGTCGCTCTTACCCTATCATTGACAATGAATGCCTTGTTGTAACCGGTTAGCACTCCTCGATAAATGTCAATATCCCACTCTTTCAGCGGTGTACCGATGGCTTCCATCTTATCCATAATGCCCTGCTCGATGGCTGAAAGCGCGCACCACGGTCTTTCACCTTCATAGCGTAAAGGCCCCCACACATTCTGTTCTGGAGGGAATTTTTTGTCAGTGAGGCGGTCCACATCTACGGCAAAGCCAACTTCTCCGCTCATGCCCGAGCGTACAATCAGGATGCTAGTGTCGACGATTGCATTCTCGAAGATGTCCTTTCCCAGTTCCAATAACCGTAGCGGCGTGTGATGCTCCGAGAAGTAGCGACGCAAGCGCTTGCCATATTCGGCCTTCAGCCAACTATTGGAAGTAATATAGGAGAGAAAGCCTTGCCCCGGCCTTAACAACTGGCAGCCTTTCTCAAAGAAAAGCAGGTAAATGTCGCCTGTTCGTGCGAAAGTGGTGTAACCGGCGTCCTTGTAGAGCTTTCCCAGTTTGCAGCCGTCCTTCTGTAGCTGAATATAGGGCGGGTTGCCGATTACCAGATCGAAGCCCTCTGCGACACCGAACATATAACCAGCGTCAAACCAGTTAGATTGGGTGTTCTGGTCGTAAGGATCCCAGCCCGAGATATTAGCGGCGTCGGCCGCGGGCAGGCCGACGACTTGCTGGAGGGCGGTCGCCAGCTTGTCCCGGAGCTCCCGGTCGTGGTCGCGACACTCCTTTTTCTTTTGTCGCGTGGTGGCGTGGAAGTGGCGCTCACGGTTGGCGTTCAGTTCTTCTTGCAGTTGGGTTACTTCTGGGGTCGTCAAACTCATCTGCATGCCGGATGTGTCCAGCTTCAGCAGAGTATTGGCAGCCACAAAACGGGTTTCCAGATTGGGAAGGGGCTTGATTCCATAGTTGTCCTCAATCTCCCCTCCGGGTTCCTGCTCTATAGCCAGCGAGATAAAAAAGCGCAAGCGGGCGATCTGACAAGCGATCGGCTGTATGTCGACGCCGTAGATACTGTTCTGGATCAGATATAGTTTTCGTCCAAAATCGGAGCCGCGATACTTCTCAAAAGTGGCACTGATTTCCTCTAGTTCAGCGTCCCGTTCGGCTTGGTCGCGTGTGTCGAAGGCGGCGGTTGCACGCTTACCGGCGAGTTCCTTCTGCAGGCTTTCCCACCGCTGGTTATCGGGATCGAGGCGGCGCAGAGCCAAGGTCAACTTGTGCAGCGCGCCCATTGGGAACGCGCCCGAGCCGACCGCAGGGTCGATCAACTTGATACCGGCGATGGCGCGTACGAGGCCTTCTTTTTCGTGGTCCTCAAAGAGTTCATGGGCGTCGTCGAAAGCGTCCTCATAGTCCAGTAGATAGCTCAGACGCTCTTTCCAGAACTTGGTGTCGCCGTTGGCCGGCGGGCAGTTGTGTGCCAGCGAAGCAATCAACGCCTCGTCCACCATGTAGTCGACAACAGCGCGTGGGGTGTAGTAGGAGCCGGTCTGCCTACGCGCGGTGTCTCGGGTCTCCGGATTGTAGGCAGCTAGCAGGTTCTCAAAGACCTTGCCCAACAGCTCCGGGTCCAGCGCCACCTCCTGCTCGGCGGGCGTGTTCTCCTCGACCGTGAACTGGAAACGGTCGAAAAGACTGATCAAGCCTTTGTCGTCAAAGAAAAGACGGTTGGGGATCGACAGGATCCCGAACTCTTTACGCCTGGGTTCGATCAGATTGTCGGTAAAGCAGTCGATGCGGTAGCCGCCTTCGCTGGTGGATTCAAAGCTGTCCAAGCAATCAAACAACCCACCATTGATAAAGGGCGTCTGGGCAAACAGTTCCAACAGCCTGTCGAGGTCGACAATTTCTGCCTTGTAGCGGTAACGAGAAAAATCGCGGTGTGTTACGTTGCTTTCCTTGCTGAAGCCACGATCTCCAATCTCGCTGTTCAGGGTGGCAAAGAATAGGTTTTGAAGCACCGCCCGGTAGTAGGAATCCCCGTTTTCGTTGTCGTAATCGCGCAGAAGTGGACCGATCTGCTCCTCGATGAACAGTTCCGGCGCGATCAGCCCCTTCTCCTTGATGAACCAGACGAACAACAGGCGAGTAATGAGTCGAATGACGTGCTCTTCGGCTCGCAATGTCCTAGCCTGCTTGGTAGGGAACTTCGCCTCATTGACCGCGCGCTCGAACCAGGTAAACAGTTGTTTATAGAAATTGCGGTTCAGTTCCTCGGTGTCGAGCGCGTCAAGCCAAGCGTCGAGTAGACCGTCAAAGTTGTGCTTCCTACGGTGTATGTCCATCCATGCCAGGCGTTCGGGCAGCGCGAGTTTTTCGAGGATATCCAGATGGGCGCGATGGGGCTTGGCGGGCTCTATCTCGCGGATCAAAGAGACACTGCCAAGCACACTGCGTCTCCTGTCGCGCTTATGCGGACGGCGGTGCACGAAGGCCAAGCTGAGTCGACCGGCGGCGGTCCGAAAGAGCACAGCGACGGGCACGACCAGGCGTTTGTTAATCTCGCGCGTGAGTTCGACATAAGCGCCGCGAGGATAGCTCTCGTCGCGCAGCTCGACAGCGATAAACATGAAGCTTCGAGCGTCGCCTTTGTCGAAACCCCCTGTTTCGAGTAATGAAGGCTGCGCCGCAGAGATTTCCGAGTCGGTATACTGGAAAAGAATGCGCGCAGACGCCGCACGCTCGCGGAAGCGTGTCTCCGTTTGCGTGTTCGGATTGGGAGCGGCGAATTCGGCTATAAAGTCGTCAACAGAACCGGACAGGTCCAGTGTACGGTCGCTATGGTACCCCAACGTTCCGAGCAGGCGGCGCCCTGAGTCTACGAAGTCGCCCTGTGTCATGTTGGCCAGGGCTGCTTCGACCTCGTTCAAAATGTTGCCGGTCGTCATCGTCGTCTCCCCATGCTTCCAGTTTCTTAGTCCTGTCCCCGCGGCAGCATCACCAGCCAGGTCACCAGTTCAAAATCTTCGGCGCTGTCAGGTGTTTCGCTGGCCTTGGACAGTTTGAAATCCCCCGATCCCTGCAGACCCAGCCCAGTTGTCTGCGTCTTGCTGTGGGCCTGGCTTATGTGCTCGACGGCCACGTTGAGCAGGCTGTCGTATGCGGCCATGTCGGCACCGTTCTCGGTCTCGCGGTTGAAGTCGTCGCACAGTTTGTTGATTGCCTCGGTCTTGCCGAGACTCAACTGCTGAAACAGATCGAGGGTATGTTTGACGCTGGCACAGCCGTGACGAATCTTCCCACTGTCGCGCACGTAGACGATATAGAAAGGGTGAACGGGGCTGGCGACTTGGGTCTGATTGTCCTGGCTGGCATTGCGCTGACGCAGTACCCAGATGACGCCTGTATCCTTTTCGCTGTCGACCACGGCGTACGCGCCCAGGGCGGTCTGTTCTAGCTCTTCGCGGTTCTTCTCCAGGTAATGCAGCAGCTGCGTAAAGAACTGGTCGAGCGTAAAATCGCTCATCGTAACACCGTCGTCGGTTAGGTCATCCAGATCGAGGTCCTCATCCAGCAATTGCTTCAGCTGCTGCGCCCGGAAGTTGAGTTCCCCCTGGATGCCATCGTAGTTCTCCAGTGGGTTCTCGTCCCCACTGGCGGCGGCGTCGGCCAGCGCCATGCGCGCCTCTACGCGTGTCTGCAATCGCAGATACTCCTCCATCTCCTCCGTGGGCCAGTAGTTTATCATGCGCACCGAGTCGCTCTGACTGCCGATGCGGTCGATGCGGCCAAAACGCTGAATAATACGGATGGGATTCCAGTGGATGTCGTAGTTGAGAACGGTATCGCAGTCCTGCAGGTTCTGTCCCTCAGAAATACAGTCGGTCGCGATGAGGAGATCGATGTCGCAGCCACTGTCAGTGTCGCCGCGCCCGCGGGCTACCGGTGCGAAGTTGTCTAGAATGCTGTTGAAGTTGTTGGGGACTGCTGCAGTAAGGGTGGCATCGCCCGAGACCATAGCCATGTTCAGGCTCAGATTACCCGCCAAGTCCTGCAGATTGTTGTAAAGGTATTCAGCGGTGTCTTTGAACGTCGTAAAGACCAGCAGCTTACGACTCTCAAGCCCATTGCGATCGGTGGTCGGGTTGACGGCTCTATCTTTGATCTGCTGTATGATGCGCGCCAGCTTGCCGTCCCTTTGCGGCGTAATCTGCGCGACGCTGGCGTGGGCGTCGCTAAGCGTCTCTTTGTCCTGAAGCAAATCATTCTTCCATTTGCACAGATCCAGATCGGCCAGGTTGTAGGGATGGCGAGCGCGGTTGATCAAAAAATCCTCGTCATCCTCGTCGTCGTCCGGCAGGATGTCGGCCTGGGAGTCTTCCCTATTCTGGCGGCTCTCATAGCGGTCGATCTTTTCCAGCAGCGCATCGATCTTGCCGATGGTACGTTCCAGGGTCAGGGTCAGGGAATGCGCCGAGCTTTCCAGTCGCTTCAAAAAATTGGTGCGGATCATGGCGATTAGGAATTGTTCACGGTCGGCCTGATTAAAGTTGCGCGCCTTTTTCTCCTCTTCCAACTGCTGCAAGCCCTTGTCGCTGACTACATAGTCTGATGGACGATAGATCGAGAGCGTGAACTCACTGATAAGCTCTGCCAGTTCCTTATAGGACAGACTCTTCTCCAGATCGGTCGGAGGGTAGACGTTTACCGGTTTCTCTCGGTCTGGAAAGCGCCCTATGCGGTCTATCTCGGCAGCGTAGAACTCCTCGATCTGCCTCCGAGAGCGGGCGATGGAAACGCCGCCGAGCAGCCGGTAGAAGTCGCTGCCCAAATTGTCGAGGAGTTCCCTCTTATTCCGTTTGCCATTGAGCGGTGCTTGCGACTCCCACTGCTTGAATTGGGTCTGCGCCCGTTTCAGCAGACCGCCGATGTCAGAGACACCCAGACTTTCGCGAAAGCTGTTCTGGCGATTCTCTGTCATCAGGTAGATCTGGTTGCGCAGATCGATCAGCGAGGTATTGACCGGGGTAGCCGAAAGCATGAGGACCTTGGTCTTAACACCCTTGCCAATCACCTCATTGAGCAACCTCTCATAGCGCTGGCCCTGGTGGTTGCGGAAGTTGTGGGACTCGTCGATGACGATCAGATCAAAGTTCTGCCAGTTGAAGTTGGCAAGATCGATGTCGCCGACCTTACCACCGTCACGAGAAAGATCGGTATGGGAGAGAAGAGTGTAAGCGAAGCGGTCATCGATGAAGGGGTTGCGTGTATTTCTAGTATGGTCTTGGTAAAGCGCCCAGTTCTCGCGCAGTTTGCGCGGGGACAACACTAGGACTCTTTCGTTGCGTAACTCGAAGTGCTTTATCACCGCCAGCGCGGTGTAGGTCTTTCCCAGTCCTACGCTATCGGCGAGAATGCAGCCATTGTGGCGTTCCAGCCTTGTAATCGCGCTGAGTGCGCCGTCCTTCTGGAACTGGTAAAGCGTGTTCCAGATTGCAGTGTCGCCTAGCTCCACATCGCCTATGCGGCCTTCCTGGGCGAGCCGGGCTTCGATATCGGCACGGAAGAGCTCGTAGAGCGTCTTGTAATAGATGAGTTCAGGAGCATGTTCCCTGGCAATGCGACCAAGGGCATCCAGGACCTGCTGCTTGGCGTCGGTGGTCAGCTTGACGTCGGCCCAGATAAGGTCAAACCACTCTCGCAGTTCAGCGTAAGTCTCAGCATCGCCGCTGGCAAGGTTGATCTCGATGTTGGCGCGGGTGCTGGCGCCGAGGCCGCGCTGGGTAAAGTTCGAGCTGCCGACAAGGCTGCGAATCGGCGGGGAAGTAAGGTAGAGCTTACCATGCAGAAAGTTTGCCTGGGCGATGGAACGAATACTAACAGTGTCGCGGCCTACCCATTCGGCGCAGCGCTCAGCGAGAAATTTCTGTTGCAGGGCATGGTTGGGGATGAGGCCTTTTTCGGTCACGTCAAATGACTTTGGCTCTGCGCTGCCCGGGTCGACGTCTTCTACCGAGGCCGGATCACCAAAGAGAAAGCGCACTTCGTCAACAGTGTCCAGAGCCTCCTCCAGTTGTGCGTAGCCGTATATGCTGAAATAGGCCGATACGAGGCGGAAAGCATCGGCGCTCTGCAGATTCTTTCGCAAGTAGTCGGCAACGGTGTGGGTCCGATTATCTAGAATATGTTGGTATGCCATGATCCTGTTTCGCGGGCGGTTTACAAAGGGGTGAAATCTGAGTGCAGGGACCGACAGATGGCTACCGGTCCCTCCCTTGAAGAGTAGCGAATTGCCCCATTGTACCGGAAAAATATAGATTTTCACGATTTGCGGTGTTCATTGCGCGGTAATCCAGGAACGCCTGCTGCCCCATCCTATACTGCAGGTTCGATGGGTACGAGAACCAATAATGCCAGAAGGAGGTCAGAAGTCGCGGGCGCACCTTGGCGCCAGGCCAGTTGCATCGAATTGGGCATAAATCTTGTAAGGCTTCCAGATTCGGGTAAAGAAGCCCCATGTGGGCCCAAATCGTGTGTTATAATAGTGTTCGAAATGAGTTTCGTTTCCTCTGACCCTGAGAAGCCATGACTCTCGCCAAAAGAATATCTGATGCCGAAGGAGGGCCGCTGTACGTCTGTGAGTTGCCCATTCTTCATCTTCCGATACCTATAGAAGACGGCGAGGAAACGTCTGCGAACTCAAGCATGTAAGGGCCGAAAAAGAGGAAACACGCCGTCATAGTCCGTCATAATCCGTCGCAACCCGCCCTAACCCAAGGCAACTGCAACGAATTGGAACAGACCTCGTGAGGCTGCCTGAATCGGCTGGAGGAAACGTCTGCGAAATCAAGAAAAAAGTCCAAAAAAAAGAAATCCCGTCGACTTAGGTCGACTTGGGTCGACTTGGGTCGACCTGACCCAGGATAATTGCATCGAATTCGGACAAGGCCTCGAAAGGCTGCCTGAATCCAAGAAGTACCCTTGACGGGCCCACATTGTGGACATTCGAGGCGCACGAACTGAGAAGCCACTGCTCTCGCCCAAAGAAAACTTGCGGGTGAAAGCCATCAGCTGAAACGCTGTGAAATGTACCCAAAACGTCATCTCGGTATCCATCAGGGACGGCGAGGAACTGTTCGGTAAGACGCAAAATAGCGTCCCAAAAAACTGAAATTGGCGCGACATACGTATACATTTGTATACATTACGCGACATTTGTAGACATTTCGCGGCCAGAACCCGGGCAAGTGAATCCAGTAATGACGAGTACCCGTTGACGTTTGTCACCAAAGCGATTTGCGGGAGCAAAGTGCTCTTCCGCCAAGGGCCGCGCACAGAAAATCCGTTACGCCTTCGGTGTTCTTCGCCGCCCTTCGCATGACTTCGCCGATCGATTGGTTCTGTCTACTGCAATACGCAAGCGAGAAAAATCCCTGGCAGTACTGCCGGCTTGCCGTTTCAGCGCGATTCTCAGCGGCCTCCCCAAAATGTCAACGGTCCCCGAAACTCGGGTAGGTCCCCGCTTGCGGAAGGCACGACCCATGTGGCTGCCCTTTGATGACTACGCTAATCTCCGAAATTGGGTGCGATTGTCCGGGGCATAAGTCCCAGGGCCATTGCATCTGAATTGGGTTGGAAAACAGGGAAATTGCATCAAGAACGGTGATATAATAGCCCTGTACCGAAATACGAATAGGCATCACCGAGAGCGTATCGTTATCATGAACACATGACCCCCACTGGCTGGGAATCTGAAGGCGAGGGAGGGCCCTTTCAAGTCCGTTAACTGCCCGCTCTTGCTCTACTTAACCCGACCTCAAGCGTCCGGACTCGACACCCGGCCCCCCAACCGCCAGCTGACCGGCTTGAGTCCGGCGTCTGTGAGAGTCGGGGAGAGGTTCCCAGAACCGGGAATCGGCGCCGGAAACGGAAAAACCGATGCAAAAGCGTAACGACACCAATTGCCAGAAAAAAAATTCGCCCGCTTTGACCCGACTTATACCTACTCGACCCGACTTGACCCGACATTAGACGTCCCACCATGGTAGAGTTCGTCCAACTCTTGTACAACGCACATAAACAGTTAAACGGGCCCGCCAGCGCTGAGGAGGCCCCCATCACAGCCCATCACAATAACTGCATGAATTGCAGCTAAGACAACCCGAAAACGCTCGTGGACTCTCATGAACGCTTGTCCAACACACAGATGAGAATGCCTGCATCGGCAAGGCCCCGCTCACTGCCCTTCAGGCAAATCTCATGAACTGTAGTTCAGACAGCCCGAAAACGCTCGTAAACGCTCATGATCTCTCGTCCAACACACAGATGAGAATGCCTGCATCAGCAGGACCCCAGTCACAGCCCAGCAGGCAAATCCCGTGAACTGCAGCGCAGTCAACCCGAATACGCTCGTAAACGCTCATGATCTCTCGTAAACTCTCGTCCAACGCTCATACGGGACAACCTGCATCAGCAGGGCCCCAGTCACAGCCCAGCAGGCAAATTCAATGAACTGCAGCGCAGTCAACCCGAATACGCTCGTAAACGCTCATGATCTCTCGTAAACTCTCGTCCAACGCGCATACGAGACAACCTGCATCAGCAGGACCCCAGTCACAGCCCAGCAGGCAGATCCCATGAACTGCAACTCAGTCAACACGATAACGCTCGTAAACGCTCATGATCTCTCATAAACTCTCGTCCAACGCGCATACGAGACATCCTGCATCGGCAAGGCCCCGGAGTATATCGTGGGGCTGATTGGGAAGGCGATCACAGTGAGCCTGAAGACGGTGGGGATTATGGAACGGTTGCCGGACTTAGGGGTTGGGGAGGAGGACGACGGAGGGGCGCAGCCAGGCTCGACAGAGGTGACACGCGAGCCTTCTGACTGGCGGTGAGGCTCATCACTTCGATAGTTGTCGCCAGTAATTAGTTTTCCCAGGATGGTAACAGCATCAGTGAAGTGTACATGAACACAACTGCCGATGAATATCTTTGCGTTGGCGACTGCACGCTACGACGAGAGGAGCGGGAAGTGGAGAGGAAGATAACCGAAGCCGGCGACCAAGACGATCGGTATCAAGCGATCTTTGGCGACGTGTCGAGGATTATCGATGCCGCCAGAGAATCGGCCACGCGTTCGGTGAATGCTGCGATGACTGCCACCTATTGGTTGATCGGACTTCGTATCGTTGAGTTCGAGCAATCAGGTGAGGAGCGGGCTGCCTACGGGAGTGCGCTCATTGAAAGACTGGCGAATGACTTGACGCCGTTGTTTGGACGCGGGTTTTCCCGTCAGAACCTTCATAACATGCGTCTCTTCTACATAACCTACCCTTCAGACAAGATTCTCCAGACGGTGTCTGGCAAATCTAATGGCAGTTCCATCGAAGTGCAGTTGAAGGAACTTCTCACAGCTTTCCCTCTGCCCTGGTCTGCCTACGTGCGGTTGCTGACGGTCAAAAACGTGCATGCGCGTGAATTCTATGAGGAAGAGGCATTGCGGGGAGGATGGTCGATTCGTCAGCTTAACAGGCAGATCAATTCCCTATTTTACGAGCGCACTGCACTGTCCAAGAACAAGGCGGCCATGTTGGCGAAGGAGGAAGAACCTCGTCCGGAAGATCACCTGCTCCCACAAGAGGCGATAAAAGACCCGTTCATTTTTGAGTTTCTCGACCTGAAAGATGAGTACGCCGAGAGTGACCTGGAGGAGGCTTTGATAGATCATCTCTAACTACTACGCCGCAACTGATTCGCAAACCTGTAGGAGGGGAGCAAAGGTGTTCTTTCTCCCCACATTGTTGTATTTTGGGCGGTCGGGCCTTCGGCCCTCCCTTGTGCAGGGGCTGCGCCCCCGCAACGCCCCCCTCCAAAACCATCGCTCAGCGACCGTGTGTGCGCATTCCAGCCGTGCGGCTCCAGCAACCTGGCTGCCGCCAACCGAATACGCAATCAGATAGCATGAATGGCGGCAGGGATAGAGGGGTGGTCAAGACAGGCACTGTATATGGCTTAGTAGTTACGATCATCTTGAGAGCTTCCTCCTGGATTCGGGAAACGACTTCTGTTTCATGGGTAGGCAGAAACGCCTGCGCGTCGGTCATGAATGGTATCGGGTCGACTTACTATTTTTTCACCGGAGTCTGCGGTGTCTGGTTGTTATCGATTTGAAGATCGGAAGTTTTACCCACGCGGACGCGGGACAGATGAACTTTTACCTGAACTATGCCCGGGAGCATTGGGGAAGGGAGGGGGAAAACCCGCCGGTTGGACTGATTCTCTGTTCGGAGAAGAACGAAGCGCTGGCACGGTATGCACTAGAGGGGTTGGCGAACGAGGTCCTGGCTGCAGAGTACCGAATTGCCTTGCCCGACGAGGAACTGTTGGCAGCGGAGCTGGCCCAAACTCGGAAGGCGATAGAGTTGCGGGCCTCGGTGACGATAGAAGCTTCTCTCGACGCAGAAGCTCGGTCAACGCGCGGTACACCGACAGGAGATGATCAGACAGAATGAGCGAGGCAACACGTGGGTAAACGGAGGAAATGCTTGGTTAAATGCACAAGCAGTGACACTCCACTTGGCTTAATCGTGCTCCGCGTGCCTGGCCCCCCCAATCACTAGACCAGGAGATTTGAAAACAGGGCGCATCCGGTCCGGTTGGGTGGCATCCCCGCTGCCAGTGTGTCTTGACCCGTCTAATCTTCGGCTATATAATCCACTTGTAACGAAATTCACTTGCTTTTCCTCCGGCAGTGGGGTATATTTGGAGTAAGGTGGGCAAATGGACGCATGGGGCGTTCCGTTTTTAATCTTTACGCGGCTCCGGCTTTGCAGGTGTCGATAGGCTGGCGTCGCGAGAGCATTTGACAGGGATTTCGGCATGGCATCTCTTCCGCCCAATTTTCAGCAACTTAAACAGGACCAACTTCAACCCTTTCTGCACGACGAGATCAGCGTTCCCGATGAGCTCGAGGCGAACGTCCTGATCACGACGGTGGACAAGATCTATAACTGGAGCCGGCGCTCGAGTATGTGGCCGCTTCTGTTCGGGCTGGCCTGCTGCGCGATCGAAATGATCGCGACGGCCGCGAGCCGCTATGACCTGGCCCGCTTCGGGATGGAGGTTATGCGGCCCAGCCCCAGGCAGAGCGACCTGATGATCGTGTCGGGCACGGTGACGAAGAAGATGGTGCCGGCGATCGTGCGCATCTATAACCAGATGGCAGAGCCGCGCTATGTGCTGAGCATGGGCGCATGCGCAACCGGCGGCGGGCCCTTCAAAGAGGGCTATAACGTGGTCAGCGGGATCGACAAGTATATCCCGGTGGATGTGTATGTGCCGGGCTGCCCGCCAACGCCGGAAGCGCTGATCTACGGTCTGCTGAAGATGCACGAAAAGGTGGACCGCCAGAGCGTGGTGTCGGTGCCGTGGTATCAGAAGGACTCGTCGCAGTTTGTGCCGGTGCCGCGGCTGGGGCCGGATGTCTTCGACCCGCGGCAGGTGGAGTTGATTAAGGATACGACGCTTAAGGCGGCGGCGAACGGGGCAGCGGCAGCCAGCAACGGGGCCGGCGGCGACGCAGCAGGAGAGGCGCGCGGGCCAGTGGAACTGTCCGCAAAGGCGATCGCGCGCATGGATGAGGCGAAGAGACGCTGGCGAGCCAAACAGGGCGGTTGATAGTGGCTAACGGGGAGTTGCGCCGGGCCACTAAGAACACAAGAGATAGAATTCAGACATATATCGGGAATGTGGAATGACGGAAGCAACTGCTGTGGCGGAAGCGCCCGCTAACGATTTGGGGCTTGAACAGGATCTGGCAGACGCGGTCTTGGGCACGTGGGCCGAGGATACGGAGCCGGCATTTGTGATTGCGCCGGATAGAATCCTCGACGTGCTGACCCGTCTGCGCGATGCGTCGGGCTACGACTTTCTCTCCAATCTGACCTGCGTCGATTACCAGGGCTACGGCGGCAAGCTGCGCGCCGATATCGACGACCGCCTGGAAATCGTCTACAACCTGTACAGCACAAGCCGCGGCGGCGGCTCGATTGCGCTGCACGTGCGCGTGCCGGAAGACGATACCATCCCCAGCGCCACCTCGGTTTACCCGGGCGCGAATCTGCAGGAGCGGGAGGTCTACGACCTGTACGGGGTCAAGTTTGACGGACACCCGAATCTGCGGCGCATCCTGCTGTGGGACGGGTTCAACGGGCACCCGATGCGCAAAGACTGGCATGAGGCCTATTACGAAGAGGACGCCAAGCCGTTCCGCAGCCGCCATCCGCAGGGCGAATACGCCTTCCAGGAAGACAAGCTGCCGTGGGCCAAGAATACGACCTATCCTGCCGGATGGGACCCGGACTCGTGGGAGCAGGCGGTGGCCTATGTGCCGGTCAGCCAGGCTCCCCAGCACGACGACGGGGCGCACCTGGATACCGAGAGCATCGTGGTCAACCTGGGACCGCATCACCCCAGCACGCACGGTGTGTTCCGGATGTTGACGCGGGTGGAGGGCGAAACGATCCTGGCGCTCGAGCCGGAGATGGGCTATCTGCACCGCAATCACGAAAAAATCGGCGAGCGCAATACGTGGCTGATGAACATGCCGTTCACCGACCGGCTCGACTATCTGAACTCGATGAGCAACAACTGGAGCTACGCGCTGGCGGTGGAAAAGCTGGCGGGCATCGAGGTGCCGGAGCGGGCCGAATATTTGCGCGTGATCATGGCGGAGTTCACCCGCATCGTCAATCACACCTGGTCGATCGGGTTTATTCTCAACGACCTGGGCGCGCTGCAGACGCCGGCGCTTTACGCGATCGAAGAGCGGGAGATGATCCTGGACCTGTTCGAGGCCGTGTCGGGCGCGCGCATGATGTGCAACTACATGCGTTTTGGCGGCGTGGTGCGCGATCTGCCGGAGGGCTGGCACGGGCAGGCGGCCTATCTGGCCAACGAGCGGCTGCCGCGGGCGCTGGATGAGCTGGACAGAATGCTGACGGAGAACGAAATCCTGAGGGCACGCGGCCGCGGGGTCGGCTACCTTTCGGTCGAGGATTTGATCTCGCTGAGTGTGAGCGGGCCGATGATCCGGGCCGGAGGATTGGCGTACGACATTCGCAAGGCGGAGCCGTACGGCATTTACGACCGTTTCGATTTCGACATCCCGACGCTGCCGAACAGCGACATTTACGATCGCTATTACATCCGGATGTTGGAAGCGAAGGAGAGTGTGCGCATCCTGCAGCAGGCCCTGCGCGATATGCCGGAAGGGGAAACGCTCGGCGGCAGAGGCGGGTACACGCTGCGGGCGCCCGAAGGCCAGGTCTACAGCCGCATCGAAGCGCCGAAGGGCGAGTTGGGATTCTATCTGGCCAGCGACGGCAAGACGCAGCCGTGGCGCTATCACGTGCGTTCGCCCAGCTATATCAACCTGAACGCGCTCGGCCCCATGAGCGTCGGCTACAAGGTTGCGGACGCGATTGTAATCCTGGGCGCCATCGACATTGTGCTGGGCGAAGTGGACCGATAACTTCAGTTTTGAGTTTCTAGTCTCTGGTTTTTAGTGACCGCTCAAGCGTGTTGGGAGTGCCGTTACTAAAAACTAAGAACTGACTACTAAAAACTGCACTTAGGAGTTTAAGGTATGTTTGGGACAGGACTTCTTAAGGGTTTGGGCGTGACTTTGAAGCACGCTTTGGATACATTTGAGGATGACCGCGAGAGTGTGCCCGACCGCTACAAGGGCAGCCTGGAGCTGGGCAACAATCGCCGCATTATCCAACAGCCGATCGATCAGGAAGGGCTGCTGACGATCCAGTATCCGGAAGAGAAGCGGCTGCTGCCGGAGCGCTTCCGCTATATCCCGATGCTGATCTGGGACTCGGAAAAGCACGAGGACCGCTGCACGGCCTGCGGCATTTGCGCCAAAGTGTGTCCGCCGCAGTGTATCTGGATCGTGCGCGACAGCGATGAAAACGGCAAACCGGTCACGCGTTGCTCGGAGTTCTATATCGACGCCGCGGTGTGCATGAGTTGCAGCTTCTGTGTAGAGTTCTGCCCCTTCGACGCCATCAAGATGAACCATGACTACGAGCTTGCGGTCTATGATCGCAATCCGCAGCTTGTCTATGACATGGAAGAGCTGACGGTGCCGCTGGAGTACTATGCGGCGCTGTGGCCGACGCAGTACGAAGAGGAGCAGGCGCGGCGCAAGGAAGAAGAAGAGCAGAAGCGTAAGCAGGAGGAAGAGAAGGCTGCCAAGGCAGCTGCCAGGGCAGCAGCCAAGAGTGCGGCGGCCGCGGACGAGTCGGCTACGGCTGCGAAACCGAAACGCTCGGCCGCGGAGCTGCAGGCGCTGGCCAAGGAACGGGCTGCGCAGCGCCAGGCCCAGGCCGCAGACGGCGGCAGTAGCGATGATGATGCCGCGACGGCCAAAAGGGCGCGCATGGAAGAGCTGAAGCGCAAGGCCCAGGAGCGGGCGCGGCAACGGAAGCTGGATGCGGGCGAGTAGGAACGGCAGTTTTTAGTAGTCAGTTTCTAGATTTTAGTAACACCGGTTGGCCGAGTATTGGGGAGTTACCAAGAACTGGCAACTTGAAATTCAAGACTTGAGGATCGAGTGATGACGGTTAAGCTTACATTTTATGGACATGCGACATTCGGGGTGGACGCAGATGGGACGAACCTGCTGATCGACCCGTTTTTGGCGCCGAACAACCCGGCAGCGCCGGCCGACGCGACCGCGGACAGTGTTGACGCGGACGTGATGATCCTGACGCATGGGCATGCAGACCATATGGCCGATGCGGTTCCGGTTGCGAAGCGCACGGGTTGCCTCGTAATCTGCAATTATGAGATCGGCGACTGGTTGATGGCGCAAGGGATTGACAACGTTCACCAGATGCACATCGGGGGCGGCTACAATTTCGACTTCGGACGGGTCAAGCTGACGATTGCGCATCACGGCAGCGGTCTGCCTGATGGCAGCTACGGCGGCAATCCGGCGGGTATTCTGATCCATTTCAATGACGGCACCGACGTCTACTTCGCGGGCGATACCGGCCTGACCTATGACATGCGGCTTATCGGGGATGTGGGCGGCGTGGACCTGGCGGCGCTGCCGATCGGCGACAATTTCACGATGGGGCCGGACGACGCTATCCAGGCAGCCCAGTTCGTGAAAGCCAAGAAGGTGCTCCCGTTCCACTACAATACATTCCCGCCGATTGAGCAGGATGTCGAAGCCTTTGCTCAGAAGCTGATGGACGAGACCGACATTGAATGCGCAATTCTGAATCCCGGCGATACTTTAGACGTATAGGGAAAGGACGTTTGCTGAAGCGTGAGGCTTCGCGGTTGACACAGCGGCAGTGGTCTGTGCGCCAATGTGAAGTGCGTTGGATGAGTGAAGGGAGAACGTATGGTTGATGTAAATGATGCGGTACTCGACGGAAAGGCGGAGTTGTTCTTCCCGGCCTATCTGATCCCGTCGTTGCGGGATCTACGCGGCGATAGCTGGCGTGAACTGGTCGATCGAGTTTCGGTGTTGCCTGATACACACCCGGATAGTCTGGCTTTTGTTCTGATGATGATCAATCTGGGCGACTGTATGAAGTGCCACAGCAACTATTATAAATTTTTGCGGGGCTGCGCTTTTTGCTCGCTGCAGACGATCCGCACGTACAAGGGAACGGACGCGGATCTGTTGCGGCTCTACAGCAATGCGCAGGAAGAGATCGACCGCCAGTTGAGCGGTTTGGGAACGCTCTCGCTAGCCGCCTGAGCAGTGTATTGGGCGGGGAAAGGCAGCGCTCTGCAATTGGATATAAACCAGCGCCTTTTGTGCGCTGGTTTTTCTTTTCATGGCAGGTTGTTTGGCGGTGATACGCATTGGGGCTATCCGCGGAGGACACGAGGGACCGTGGAGAACACCTTAAACCCCCTTGATCCACGAAAGGCCGCGAAGGACCGCGAAGAACACCTTTTTTGTCCGTGGAGAATACGGAGGAGCGCGGAGAACACAGGAATCAGGGTAGAAGCGACTTGATTCTGACCGAAGGCGTCCTGTTTGTGTTGCATTTTGAATGGAATTTTCCGAATGTTAGCGATACGCAGCTTAACAGCAGTTTACGATAGGGTAGAACGTTGACGGGTTCTCAGCAAGACGGAGCAGTTCGCATTGCCATTATTGGCGGCGGGGTCGCAGGGTTGACTGCGGCTTACGAGCTGGCAGGCGCGGGCAATGCGCAGGTGCATATCTTCGAGAACGGGCCGGAGCTGGGCGGGCTGGCGGCAGGTTTCAGGGGACGGGAAAGCTGGGCGTGGCCGCTGGAGAAGTTCTATCATCATCTCTTCACCAACGATTACGATATTATGCGGCTGACGGAGACGATCGACGCCGGCGATCTGTTGGAGATCCACCGGCCCTCGACCGTCATGCATCACCGGGGCGCGAACTATCCCCTGGACAGCCCGACGCACATGCTGCGGTTTCCGCACCTGTCGATGGCGCATAAGCTGCGGATGGGGATGGTGCTGGCATATCTGAAATATCATCCCCGTCCTCCATGGCGCGCGTTTGACCGGCTGCTGGCGGATGAGTGGCTGGCGCGGTGGATGGGGGAGACGGCCTACGGCAAGCTGTGGCAACCGATGTTGGAGGGCAAGTTCGGCCCGCATTTCCAGGATGTCAATCTGGCCTGGTTCTGGGCCAGGGTCTACAAACGCACGCCGCGTCTCGGCTACTATCGCGGTGGATTCCAGGCGTTCGTGGACAGGCTGGGCGCGGCCGCGCGCGCGCGGAGCGTTACGATCGAGACGAATGCGCCGGTGCGGGCGGTGACGCCGCTGCCGGAGGGCGGCTTCAGGGTTGAGAGCGGGGAGACGAGTGAAGGCGGTGAAGCGGCGGCCGCGCACAGTTTCGATGTCGTGCTCTCGACGGTGAGCCCGGGGCTGATGCAGAGGCTTGCGCCGGAGCTGCCCGACAGTTATCTGTCACAGCTGGCGTCGCTGCGTCATATGGGGGCGGTGGTTATGACGGTGGCGCTGGACCGTCCTCTGCTGAAAGATACGTATTGGGTGAACGTGCCCAAGACGGAAGGTCTGCCGTTCCTGGTGCTGGTTGAACATACCAACATGATCGACCCGAGCCACTATGGCGGCGATCATCTGCTGTATCTGGGCGACTACCTGGAGCCGTCGCACCGTTATTTCTCGATGTCGCAGGAGGAGCTGCTGGCGGAGTTCCTGCCGGCGCTGCCACGCTTCAACAGCGAGTTCCGACCCGAGTGGGTGACGGGCGCGTGGCTGCATCGCGCTTCGTATGCGCAGCCGGTGCCGGTGCGGGGCTATGCCGGGATGATCCCGGAGCTGCGCACGCCGTTGCGGGGCCTCTATTTCGCATCAATGAGCCAGGTGTACCCGTGGGACCGGGGGACGAACTATGCGGTTGAGATTGGGCAGCGGGCGGCGAGGATGATTTTGGAAGACCGGGGGATAGGGGGAACTGCAGGGGATAGGGGTTAGTGATCCCACTTGTGAGCGATGATTCACTTGTTGTGACCTTTTGGCGGTGAGCCGGTAGCAGGTCCCGGTGTGGACGCGCAGCGCGGCTGTTTTTGACAGGCGCGGAGGGGGAGAGTAAGGTAGCGGCAGGCATTTAACATACGGCATGCAATGTTCCGGCAGAGTTTTTACGGCGGTCTGCCGGGATTGGGAGGATAGGAACCTATTATGGCCAGTGGCAATAACGACCAGTTGGGAGAGACCCCATTCGACCCGCGGATTGAGGCGAAGTTGGGGATACCGATTAAGAATATCGTAGCGGTTGCGAGCGGCAAGGGCGGTGTGGGCAAGAGCACGGTCAGCGTCAATCTGGCGGTGAGCCTGGCGCAGAGCGGCGCGCGGGTTGGCCTGCTGGATGCGGATATCTACGGGCCGAATATCCCGATCATGATGGGCGTGGAGGCGATGCCTCCGGTGGAGGCGGGCAAGCTGATTCCAGCTGAGGCGCACGGGGTCCGATTCATGAGCATGGGCTTTCTGCTGCCGCCGGAGCAGGCGCTGATCTGGCGGGGACCGATGCTGCACAAGGCGATCCAGCAGCTGTTCTCCGATGTGCGCTGGGGCGAGCTGGACTATCTGATCGTGGATTTGCCGCCGGGTACAGGGGACGCGCAGCTTTCGCTGGCGCAGATTGCGCCGCTGAGCGGCGGGCTGATCGTGACGATGCCGCAGATGGTGTCGGTTGCGGATGCGCGGCGAGGCGCGGCGGCGTTTGAGCAGCTGGAGGTGCCGATCCTGGGCGTGATCGAAAACATGAGCGGGGAGGTCTTTGGCCACGGGGGCGGCGAGACTGCGGCCCGCGAGCTGGACACGGACCTGCTGGGTGTTATCGCCCTCGAGGCCGAGATCAGCGCGTCGGGCGACCGGGGCAGGCCGATCGTTGCGGCCAACCCGGCGGGCGCAGCGGCGCGTACGTTCGGCGAGTTGGCGCAGAAAGTGGTGGCGCAGTTGCGGGCGGTTTCGGGAGGCAGTCAGCCGCAGTTGAAGATCGTTTGAAACTACAGTTCTTAGTTTTCAGTTTCTAGTTTTTAGTGAACACCTCTCGAGCTCAATGGCTGTTCGGTTGGGGGGTAGTTTTTTTGGAGCCTGGTTTCGGATAAAACTTGTATTTCTCAGGGTTGGAGGGGCACGAAGATACAGGAACAGCTGGTGGCATCTGCTGCAGAGAGAGGAAAGCACACCCGGTAGACGTCGAGGAGGTTGTCGTCCGCCGGGTGTGCTTTTGGGGCAAAAGAGGCAAGCACTAACCTTACTGCAGCGCGTTTACCTCTTGAAGAAGCTCAAGTGTTCCTTGCAGATCATCCAGGTCGGTCAGGTCAATATCGGGCGTGTTCACGTCGGCCAGAGGAAGCAGCCCTTCGGCGGTGGTCGGAATGCCGACTACGAGGGGATATTCGTTGGTCTGCTCGGAGAAGTAGATCTGCGCTTCGTCCGAAAGCAGGAAGGCGACGAATGCCTCGGCTGCGGCCTTGTCCTTGGCGGTATCCAGCACGGCTGCGCCGGCCACATTGATCATGGCGCCGGCATCACCGGCGGCCGGGTGATGGTTCTTGGCTTGAAAACCGGGATCTTCGGCGAGGAATCTGTACAGGTAGTAGTGGTTTACCAGACCCAGCACGACTTCACCCTTGCCGGTGGCCTCGACGATCGGGGTATTCTTGGCATAGACCTGCACGTCATTGGCGATCATGGCTTCGAGCCATTCGCGGGCCCGCTCCTCGCCTTCGAGGACGCGGACAGCGGTGACGAAGGCCTGGAAGCTGCCGTTGGTGGGCGCCCAGCCGACCTTGCCCTTCCACTTGGGATCGGTCAGTTCCCAGATGTCGTTGGGCAGCTCGTCCATACTGAGCATTTCGGTGTTGTAGACGAAGACGCGGGCGCGGCCGCTGGCGCCGACCCAGTCGCCGCTGCCGCTTTGGAAGCGGGGATCGACCCTATCCAGGATTACTGCCGGCAGCTGGGTGAAGCGGCCCGCCAGTGAGAGCGCGCCGAGCGCGCCGGCGTCCTGGCCGAAGAAGACGTCGGCCGGTGAATTCTGACCTTCCTCCAGAATGGTGGCCGCCAGTTCGGCTGTGCCACCATAGCGAACGTTAACGGTGACGCCGCTTGTTTCCTGGTAGCGCGCAAGCAGGGGTCCGACCAGATTCTCGTTGCGGCCCGAATAGATGGTGAGCTCCGTGGCTTTGCCGGAGCTCTCGGTTTGCGCCGGCGTTTGGATTGGCGCACAAGCGGTCAGCAGGAGGCTGGCCAGAACGACCAGAACCAACTGCACACCGCCCATACTCTTCACAGACATGTAGGACTCCCTTGCCATTTGTGTACCTGAATTAATGCGCCTCTGTTGGGAATTGCCTGTTGTGAAGCCAGGCTGCGCTCCGTCCGGATCGGAGTTGACAGGAAGGCCCGTAAACAGGTACGCGCCCGCATTGCCATGCGCAATGCCGCGCGCCAGAGAAGTGTAGCACATCTGAGGGCTGAAATTTGGCGAAAACGGGCGTATTTTTTTGCGGTAGTCGTAAAGGCGGCCGTTAAGGTAGGTTTACTGAGGAGTTAACTTTCGTTGCGCGGCGGAAGTTCTTGGTCTTAATGTTATTGCTCAGCCACATACAGTGTGTGTCTTAACCGGCCCTTCATCGCCGCCGCCATTCCGGCTTACTGATTGCGTATTCGGATGTCAACCGCCAGGTAGGTTGGGGGCACTGGCGGCATGCCGCGACGGTGGGGAAGAACCAGTACGGTGGGGAGCCAGAGGGGGGCGTTGCGGGGGCGCAGCCCCTGCACAAGGGAGGCCGCTTGCGGCCGACCGCCCATATGCGATGAGAGAGTAAAGAGGAGTGAGAAAGCGGGATCCAGTTGGATCCCGCTGCAATTGAATATGTTGGGGCTGGGGGGCCCTTATGCTGGGACGGGCGCCTGGACCGAGTAGGAGAGCAGGCGGTATTGGGGGACGCGCTCGGTGTCGGGTTTGCGGCAGCTCAACGGGATGATGAACTCGGATTCTTCGGCGCGAACGAAGAGCTCATGGACGAGGTCATCGCCGTTGGAGCGGAAGCGGCAGGTCCATACGTCGTCTTTGTGGTCGGCGTCGAGGAGGGAGAAGGCGTCGAGCGATTGCTGGTGCGTTTCGGCGCGCAGGTAGTATTCGGCCGCCTGGACGGGCGCCTTATAGCAGGAGCGGCCGCGGTAGTGGTCAAGGGCGTAGACGTCGCCGGCGTTGTAGGAGTCGACGATAGCGGTGGCGTCTTCGGCGCCGAGGCGGCCGTAGTAGAGGCCGTGCGGCAGGACGATCATGGTGGCGGCGAAGCGGTGGCCGCCGGTGTGGGTGGTCTGCCAGACCTGGTCGCCGGCGTAGGCGGACATGGTGAGGTAGACGGGCACGCCGAGTGTGGCGCAGCAGCGATCGCGGCTGCCGTTGGTGCAGACGAGGAAGAGCGGCTCGTCGTGTTTGTGGGCGGCGTAGCGTTCGGGCGCGGTGCGCAGTTCGGTCACCATGGCGGGCAGATCCATCGCGGCCAGTTCGGTGAAGTCCTGCAGCTGGAAGCGATAGAGGGCGGCTGTATCCTCCATGGAAAGGCCGATGAAGAAACTGATGGAGGAGCCGTTGCGGGACTCGGCGTGTTTAATGAGCTGGAGGCGGGCGCCGGGCGTGGCGGCGACGGCTTGCTGGAGGTGTGCTTTGAGCGCGTCGTCGAGCTTGCTCTCTTCCATGGCTTTGCCGCCCCAGACGCCGGGATATTCGAGCACAAACCAGACGTCTGTGGCGTTGCCGGCTGTACCGTAGATGGCTTCACCGGAGGTGTGCGAAAGTTGTGAACAGACGTGGCCCATTGTCATAGTATGTCTCCCTGGAGTTGGCGCTTTTGAGAATTTCTACCACGATTGCGCACAGGGCGCAAGTCAGTTGTTTCCGTCGGCAGTTGCGTGTTCGCCGGTGTGGCGGGGATCGACGACCCAAAACCACATGAGCAGGACGCCGAGCAGGCCGGCGGCGGCGCTGAGGGTGAAGAGATAGCCGTAGCTGAAGGTGGCCAGCCAGCTGCCTACAAGAGGGATGACGACATTGATGGCGCCGATGATGGAGTTGGTGGCGCCGACATAGGTGGGGCGCTGCTCGGGCCCGACGAACTCGAGCACGATCATGAGGCCGGAGACGAAGGTGGCGCTGAAATAGACGCCGAGGAGCACGAAGACCAGATAGTAAAGGAGGGGAAGTGTCGCCAGACCGGCGATGACATAGGCGGCGGCGGCGGCGAGCCCGCCGAGTACGAGCGACGGTTTGTGGCCGATGCGGTCGGCGAGCAACCCGAAGAGGAGATTGCTGGCCGATTGGCCGACGAGCAGGGCGACGGTGTAGTTGCCGACGGTGCCGCCGGACACGTCCCATTTGGTGACGGCGGCCGCGGTAACGAAGGCCATTCCCATGCCGCCGACGGCGAGCAGGCCGCGGGCGATAAGGAAGCGGCGGAAGTTCTGATCGCGGCGCAGGATGCGGCCGAGCCTGGTCCAGATACGCAGGCGGTTTTCGGCGGTGCGCGGGACTTGGCGCACGGGTTCGCGGGTAAGGGCGAGAACTGCCCAGCCGAGGAACATGAGAATGGTCGCCAGCCCGAACAGGATAAGGAAGTTGCGAGGGAAGGGCAGTGTTTCGAGGATGCGGCTGCTGCCGATGGCGCCGAGCGCGCCGGTGATGCCGCCGACGAACATGGTTACGCCCATGAGGCGCCCGCGGCGGTTGGCGGGAAAGCAGACGGCGAGCAGGTCCTGCCAGGCGGGCGCGATGATGCCGGCGCCGAGGTTGTAGATCGCGAATGCCAGCAGGAAGAGGGCGAGGGCCCAGGAGGGCGACCGGACGGCAAGAAAGGTTGTTGCCGTCAGCAGGACGAGCGGCATGCGTTCGGCGAAGAATCCCAGATTGATGAGCCAGGGTTTTTTGCGGTCGGTGCGTTCGATGGGGCCGGCGCTGAAGAGCTGGGGAAAGAACCAGCCGCCGTTGGCGATGACTGCGAGCAGGCCGAAGTAGAAGGGGTTATCGGTGAGCCTGCTGACGAAGAAGGGGAGGATGGTGGTGGCCGACATGAGGCTCTGGGCCAGGAGGAAGAGGGAGCCGTCGATGACGTTGACGGAGAAGTTCCAGTTGTAGTTGCGCCATACTTCGGCTTCGATATCTTCATCGGAGCGGACGGCGGTAGGCAGATCGACCTGCAGCATGCGGCGCACCATGGCGATGGCGAAGCGGCGGGCAGGGATTATGGTTCCGAGCATTGGGGATTCCGTGGACTGCAGTTTTTAGTAGTCGGTTTTCAGTTTTTAGTGAACTGCCGTGTACGTACGATGGTGTTGAAGACCGGTGGTTCGTGATCACTGAAGTATAGGCGTGTTCGATTTACTGCGCTACTTTGGGGGGTGTGTGGAACGGCGGAACACCTTAACACCTTCTAATCCACGAAGGGCCGCGAAGGACCGCTAAGAACACCTTAACACTTTCTGATCCAGGGAGGACACGGAAGGCACGAGGAAGGGGTGTCCCGCTGGGGGAGGGAGGAAAGGGCGGCTGTCGGCTGAGAAAAGTGGTCATATTGGGATGTAGGTTGGGCGTGTATAATTGTGCCATGCTCTCCTGCCCGGAAGGGTGCCGGAGTGCGGAGAAGCGGATTCCTACACAGTATACGGAAGCGGGTGCGAACTGCCATGCTGACTTTTGCCGAGAAGATAATTTTTGTGGCGGCGGTGGCCGTCTCTATGTATGTGAGCTTCATACAGTTCCGGCGCGTCTATGATGTGGTGCGGCGGGGGGAAGGGGAGCTGCCAACTTGGGGTGAGCTGGCGGGACGGCTGGGGAAGGCGGCGGGCAGGTGGCTTACTTTCGGCAGTTTGTGGAAGAGCCGCGGCGGCGCGGGTGTCTTTCATGCGTTGATCGCTTGGGGGTTCGTCTTCTATCTGCTGGTGAACTTGGGCGATGTGTTGCAGGGGTATCTGCCGATCCGCTTTCTGGGCGAGAATTTGATTGGCGCGGGGTACCGTTTTGTGGCGGACATTGTGACGGTGGGCATATTGACCGGGATGGTCTATTTTCTGCTGCGGCGTTTTGTGTTGCGAGCGCCGGCGCTGGGCTATCACGACAATGTCATGCTGGTGGAGGGGGTGAAGGAAGGGGGCATCGGGCGCGACTCGTTGATTGTCGGTCTGTTCATTTTGCTGCACGTGGGGTTCCGCCTGCTGGGCGAGAGTTTTGCGATCGCGCTGGCGCGGCAGGCGACGGGTCACGGGGAGGCGGCGCAGCCGTTCGCGAATGGTGTGAGCCTGTTGTGGGGCGGTATGAACGCGTCGGCCTTGACGGTGGGGCAGCATGTGGGCTGGTGGGTGGCGTTGGGCCTGGTGGTGGTCTTTGTGCCGTATTTCCCACGCACGAAACATCTGCATTTGATCATGGCGGGCGTCAACTTTCTGGCGCGGCCGCCGCGTACGTCGCTTGGCGAGCTGCCGCCGCTGGATTTCGAGGACGAGACGATCGAGGAGTTCGGCGCGGCGCGGCTGGAGCAGCTGCCGTGGCCGCACCTGGTGGATGCGTACGCGTGCATCATGTGTAATCGCTGCCAGGATGTGTGTCCGGCCTATGTGACGGGCAAGGAGTTGTCGCCGGCGGCGCTGGAGGTCAACAAGCGCTTTGCGATCAACGAGCAGGCGGAGGTGATCGCGGCGGGCGGAGAGACGCCGCCTTTGCTCGACTACGCGATCAGCGAGTCAGCGGTGTGGGCGTGCACGGCATGCGGCGCGTGCATCGACATCTGTCCGGTGGGCAATGAGCCGATGTTCGACATTATGCATTTGCGCCGCTACCAGGCGCTGACGGAGGACAGCTTTCCGGCGACGTTGCAGCAGGCGTATCGCGGGATCGAGCGCCAGGGGAATCCGTGGAATCAGAGCGCGCGGGACCGGCTGGCGTGGGCGGAGGGGCTGGCGGTGCCGACGGTTGAGGAGGAGCCGGAGGCGGATATCCTGTGGTGGGTGGGCTGCGCGCCGAGCTATGATCCGCGGGCGAGGGAGACGGCGCGAGCATTTGCGAAGGTGCTGAACCATGCGGGCGTGCGCTACGCGGTGCTGGGCGAGATGGAGAGCTGCAGCGGGGATGCGGCGCGGCGCTCGGGGCGCGAGGACCTGTTCTGGGGGATGGCTGAGAGCAATATGGAGGTGTTGAACGAGGTGGGGCCGCGGCGGATCGTGACAACGTGCCCGCACTGTCTGCACAGCATAGGCAAGGAGTATCACCAGTACGACCGGGGGGAAGAGCCGCAACCGTTCGAGGTCATTCACCATACGCAGCTGCTGTCGGAGCTGGTGGCGGCGCGCAAGCTGGAGTACAACGTCGAGCAGGATGGGGTAGTTACGTTCCACGATCCGTGTTATCTGGGCCGGCACAATGGGATTGTCGATGCGCCGCGGACGCTGCTGCAGGCGGGCAATATCGAGCTGGAGGAGATGCCGCGGCACGGTCAGCAGAGTTTTTGTTGCGGGGCGGGCGGTGCTCAGTTCTGGAAGGAGGAGGAGCCGGGCGAGCGGGCGGTGAGTGCGGAGCGATATGCGGAGGCGCGGGCGACGGGCGCGGATACGGTGGCGGTGGGGTGCCCGTTCTGTTTGACGATGATGTCGGATGCGGCGGCGGCGGCGCAGGAGGGAGTGGCGGTGAAGGATGTGGTGGAATTGATTGCGGAGGGGTTGGAGGCGGAGGTTGGGTGATATGGGAGAGCAAAATGTGGTCTATCCGCGAAGGGAAACTAAGGGACATTTTAGCTTCTGTTGATCCACGAAGGGGCACGGAGAACTGCAACGGCAACATCTTTTGTCCACGAAGGACACGGAGGGACACGAAGAACTGCAACTGCAACGGCAACACCTTTTTCCACGAAGGGCCGCGAAGGACCGCGAAGAACTGCAACGGCAACATCTTTTGTCCACTGAGGGCCACGAAGGACCGCGAAGAACTGCAACGGCAACATCTTTTGTCCACGAAGAGCCACGAAGGACCGCGAAGAACTGCAATGGCAACACCTTCTGTCCACGGAGGTCAGCGGAGGACACGGGGACGCTAGGGGCGGCGGGGGACGGGGGAGGAGACTGGTGCGGGAGCGGTGAGGCCTGGTTTTGGAGGGGGGCGTTGCGGGGGCGCAGCCCTTGCACAAGGGAGGGCCGAAGGCCCGACCGCCCAGAACTGCAGTAGTCGGTGGGTAGTGATCAGTGGGAGGCGACGGCGCGTGGAGGGTGCTAGCGTATTGGGGGGCCGGCGAGGGTGGCGGCTTGGAAGGCGGCGTAGAAGAGGAGGGCGCAGAGGAGGGTCCAGGCGAGGCTGCGGACGATGCGGGGTTCGCGAATGAGGGGCTGGCGGCCGAAGCGGAGGATGGCGGGGGCGGGGGCGCGGTAACGGGGCAGGAGGCCGATTGCGATGATGACGCCGCCGGCGAGGCCACCCATGTGGCCCCAGTTGTCGACGTTGGTGACCGAGAAGCCGAGCACGAGGTTGATGATCAGGAGCACGAGCGCGGATTGGAGCATCGACTGCCCCTGGCGGCCCATGTTGTCACGAAAGCGATAGAAATAGACGATGGTTGCGCCGAGGAGGGCGAAGACGGCGCCGGATGCTCCGGCGGAGAGAGCGGGCGAGAAGGCGTAACTGGCGATGCTGCCGAGGAGGCCGCCGAGCAGGTAGATGACTGCGAAGCGAGCGTGGCCGAAGTGGCCTTCGATGATGGGGCCAAGCCAGAAGAGGCCGATCAGGTTGGAGATGAGATGGATGGGGCCGATGTGGAGGAACATGGCGGTAAAGAGGCGCCAGCTTTGGCCTTGCATGATATGCCAGTTGGATTTCATGCCGAGGTCGAAGAGGACTTGCAGGTTGGTGGGGCCGTTCCAGACGCGGTATTCGATCAGGCCGTAGAGGAAGGTGGCGGCGAAGACGATGAGGTTGATGGCGATGAGGGTGCGGCTGACGCGCGGGGGGACGAGTGGGATGAAGAATGACGGCGGTTCCGGCGGGCCGGCGGCGGGAGCGGTGGGGTTCTCGCTTGGACGGGGGGCGTTGCCGAAGAGGTTCATCGAGGCCCAGCTATAGATTTACGGGCGACCAGTCGACTCGGCATTTTTCGGCCTCAATAATGCTGATGACCTTGTCGACGGTTTCTTCCTGGCGGTCGTCGCGATTGACGACGATGTATTGGAACTCGTGCAGCTGCTGCAACTCTTTGCGGGCGGTGGCGATGCGCATCTTGAGCCGGTCGGGTGTTTCGGTTTTACGCTCGCGCAGGCGCCGCATCTGCTCTTCTTCGTTTTCAGCGACCAGGAAGATGGTCACGGCCTCGGGAATGAGGCGCCGGATGGTGGCGGCGCCCTGCACGTCGATACGGAGGATGACGTCCTTGCCGCTGGCCAGGGCCTTGCGTACGTGGGTTTTGGGGATTCCTTTGTAGTCGCCGTAGACGACGGCATACTCCAGGAGTTCGTCGGAGTCGATCATTTCGGCGAATTCGCCGACCGAGACGAAGTGATAGTCGACGCCTTCGGCTTCGGAGGGCCGGCGGGGGCGGGTGGTGGCGGTGACGACGAAATGGAAGGGGAGATTGCGCTGCTTCATCAGCGACAGGGTGGTGTCTTTGCCGACGCCGCTGGGCCCGGAAATCACCACAAGAATTGGGTGAGGCTGATTCTGCTGATCGTAGATCGGGGTCACATCGTCCTGAATATCTAACATAGAAGAAAGACGCATCCCATTTGAGTTTTGAGTTCCCGTTTTCAGTTATCAATGGCGGTATACGAGCGGCCGCCTGCTGACTGAGAACTGACTACTGACAGTTAGAAACGAAAACCACTCTGGCACGCATCACCATCGCTTTGTGCCGGGCATTTCGATGGATATAATGATGGACAATTGGAAGTCCATGCTTGCGAAAGGTACGTGGAACAGTATAGTTCAATTTAATAATGAGCGGAAAATTGGGCGCGTATTGATTCTGCGCCAGGGATGAGGGGTTAGGGAGCAGGGGTTAGGGAACTGCGGGACGGCGGGAGGTAGATGGCCTTCTTGGTACGGGAAGGGACGCGAGGGTAAGCGGGGGCGGAGAGGGGCCGATGCCGATTTACGAATATTATTGTTTTGACTGCAGGAAGCGGGTGAGCGTGCTGTTCCGCACGATGGCGGAGGCGGATGCGGGCGCTTCGGCGTGCCCGGACTGTGCGGGGGAGCGGCTGCGGCGGCTGATGAGCCGGCTGCGGGTGCTGCGTTCGGAGGAGAACCGGATCGAGTCGATGGCGGATGATCCGGCGCTGCTGGCGGGGTTGGAGCAGGAGGATCCGCGGGCGCTGGCGCATTTTATGCGCAAGATGAGCGACGAGACGGGCGAGCCGCTGGATGCGGAGATGAACGAGATGATGGACCGTTTGGAGTCGGGGGGGAGCCCGGAGCCGATTGAGTCTTCGATGCCGGTGGGGGAGGTGTCGATTGAGTCTTCGATGCCGGATGGGGAAGGGCAGGGGTTGGGGGATGGGGATTAGAGGATGGGGAAGGGCAGGGGTCGGGGGATAGGGAACTGCAAAGGGGGGGAGCGAAGAATACCTTTTACTGCTTTGATCCACGAAGGGCCACGAAGGACACCTCTTACTGCTTTGATCCACGAAGGGCCGCGAAGGAACGCGAAGAACACCCTTGGGGCGTAGTGAGGGGTTGTTTGTCTGCGCGGGCGTATGGTTCTGGTGGGGGGACGGGTTGGTTAGATCTTTTCGAAGTGATCTACGGGGACGACGAAGATGGTGGCGCCGCCGACTTGTTTTTCGACGGGAGCGGGGATGTGCATTTCGCCGGGCTCCATGACGGGGGGCAGGGGGGTGACGTATTGGATGCGGCTGGTGCAGCTTTCGCGGAAGACGGTCAGGACATCCTGCACTTGTTCGTCCTCGACGCCGCAGAAGATGGTTGCGTTGCCGATGCGCAGGAAGCCGCCGCGGGTGCCGGTAATGGTAGCGGAGTAGCCGCGCCGTCCGAGGCGATCGAGCAGATTAGGGCTGTCTTCTTCGTTGACGATGGCGATTACGAGTTTCATGTTTCCAATGTAAGTTCAATTCGAAACGACGATTATTCGCGCGTACAGTTGACAAGGTAGCTCACCAGGAGGACCACTTGAATAATATCTCATTTTGACTAGTTCTGTCTATAGGCAAAGGTGGTCGTTGACGGCATGTGCAAGGAACTGGGTGTACGTTCCTGACGAATGGAGCCTGAGCAGGTCTGTGTCGACAGCGAACTGGCAGTGTTTGGTCCCATCGACGAATTCGCGGCGTGGGATTAGGAAACGGAGTTGGTTTGTCATAGACAGGCGCACCGGGACCAGGTTGCCAGCTTGTCGAAGCAGGGCACGAGGCTCGCACTTTGCCTGGACGGCCCTGCCGGTCTCACATACACGGTTGGCAGGAGGAGAGGCGCAGCGGTTGGGACAGGCTTATCTGCCTTCCAGCAGATGGCCGGATCATTTTTCGGAGGCCTTATTTTCAAATTCAGACAGAAGGACTGCGTCCATCCCATTCTCGGTGAGGATTTTGGGCGCGCCCTCCAGGCTGCCGTCGTAGAGGCCGGCAATCAGACGGAGCGGACCGGGCGGCAGCGTCGCAGGCAGGCGGAGACTGAAGCTACTGAATCCGTCGGCCGAATTCAACTGCAGGATTGGGTCTGCCTGGGAAAGGGTGCCGCCGGACTCGTTGATCAGGTGGACGAATACTTTTTCCCCTCCGGTGAGTTTTTCTTGATCCCCCCTCCAGTCCATGTGAATGACCAGGATGCCGTCAGCGGCTATTGTTTGCGGGCTCAATTGGGCTCTCACTAAGGTAACACCGTTGTCGAATTTTGCGCCTAACTGCCGCCAACCCTGTGGGTCGGGTCGAGCATAGAGGTGCACCCAAAAGTAACCGACCTTCTCCTCAAAAACCTTGCGAAAGCCGGCGGCCAGCGCCTGTGGAGCAATGCTGGTAGCATCCCAATTGGGCGCGGGCGAGACGGGCAGAATGACCCTAAATACGTTGCTACCCATGAGGGAATCGACCACCTGCGCCGCACCCTCGGCGTCATGGGGCCGGGGCGGCAGCATGAATTTTTTGACATCTCCTTTATAGTAGTACGCGATGGTCGGGTCGGGGAAGTTTTCCGCAATGCGCACGTCATCGGTCGGCAACCCGGCGCTCCAGCGATCCAACGTCTCGGCCAGCCCCCGCCAGCCCGATGACCTGGTGTTGAAATAGTGATTGTTCAGGCCGTAGACGTTGGCGGCAAGAACAAGGATCAGCAGCGCGGCGGCTGAAATCGGGCCGAGCGGAAGCCTGGCGAGAAGAGTGGGACGGTGGACAGCGGCGTCTTGCTCGCTGGGTGCGGCCGCTTCACCGTCGACCCAGAAACGCCATCGCCATCCCAGGTGGGTATCAACCCAAACGCTCAACCTCGCCGCGCCAACGCTTATCAACAGCAGGAAGGGCGGCAGCGCCGCGACCAGGTAGCGTTCATCAAATATGGGGCGTTGCCGCGAGCTGATCCACGTCGCCAGGAGAGGAATCAAGAGGTAGAACAGCAGTAACACTGTTGCACTTGATTGGTCGAGCTGTGTCTGCTCCAGATCTCCCGCTCCGTTTCGGGGCCTTTCGTCAGCTTGGCTCTCGCCGTCTTTGCCCGCTGCCGTCCCGCTACTGTTTTCGTTGCTTCCTCTGTTGCGCAGGCCAAATGCGACCCCTACGATGATTACAGATCCGGCCAGCAACGCTGCAGCGAATCGCCAGATCGGATGCGGGACCGTTTCGCTCATGGCAAAGACACCGAGAGAGCGCCACAGCATTGCTCCAAAGGCGGGGGAATCGCCGTTGCCACCGTAGCCGATAAGTGTCTGCCATGCGCTGAACAACCAGGGCGCGAATAGGGCAACGGTCAACAGTTGCGCGAGTGCCCAACGCATCAGGAGCGCGCGATCGCCGGAAGGCCATGTTTCGAGGAGTTGGCCGGCGCGGCGCAGCCAGATGTTGCGTAGCAGCAAGAAAAGGACGAAGAAGTTGTGCGCCAGAATGACGAATGCGGCGTAGTAATGAACGTTCAAAGCGGCCGCGGCGCAGACGGCATAGGCTACGGACGCAGGCCAAAGCTTAGGCTGTTGGATAACGCGGAGGGCCAGGACAGTGGCAGCCGCGGTCAACGCCAGGCTCAGAGAGTACATACGGGCATCCTGGCTGTGCCAGATCGCGTAGGCGCTCACGGCTGTGAGGAGGCCGGCCGTCAGGGCAGTGGGCGCGCCCAGACGAAGCTGCTTACCCAAATGGAATATAAGTGGGATGGCTACTGTCCCGGCCAAGACGGAGATAAATCGCAGCGCGAACTCATGCGTTCCGGCGACCTGGAGCCAGGCGTGCTGCAAGAGGTAGCTGCCCACGGGGTGAGGTTCTTGCAGCGCCAATGTTCGCGCCACGATCTGGGTAGGGGAGGGCAGGCTAAAGAAGTAGCCGAAACTCTCGTCGCCGCGAAGTTCCCGAGAAGCGAGGCGGAAGAGCCTGAGCGCAAAGCCGATCAGGATGACTGCCAACAGCAGGCCGCGCTGAAGGTGCTTGTTGGACAGCGCGGCCTGACCGGCAAGCTGCAGATGCTCGCGGCCGAACAGGGGCGCGGCGGGGCTGGCCTTGCCGGCTGGGGGTGGCGCGGGCTGGCGTTCGCGCTGGTCGAAGGCAGCGCGCGTGCGTCGCCAGACGGTTCGCGCGGCCAGGGCTAACTGAAAGCGCAGGGCAATGAAGAGGGCGATCCAGCCTACGCCGCTGGCTGCCAGACCCCAAACTACGCTTCGAGGTCGATAGAGCAGTTCGAGCGTGCCGGAGCCGGCGGGCACGGGTATGGCGAGGAATGCGTGATGCGCCTGCACAACGGGCAAAGACTGTTCACCTTGCCACAGCGCGTGCCAGCCGGGCAGCCACTTCTCGCTGAGGAAGAGAAACCCGCGTTGGGTGCTCTCGATGCCGATACGCAGATGGCCGGCGGCAACGCGCTCAACCCGCAGATCGGCCTCGCCGCCGTCGCCGAGAATGATGCGCCCGTCCTGCCAGCTGCTGCCCAGCGCGTCGGCATCGGCGGGGGCGATCAGCAGCTCATCGCGGATGTTGAAGGCGGGGTCGGCCAACAGGGCGAGGGCTTCGCTGTCATCTACGATGCGGGCACTTTGCGTCCACCAGAGCCGCGGGGGGATTGACTTCAGGACGTGGAGATAGGTGGTCGAGCTCTGCGGCTGATTGAATTCAGCCAGCAGCTGGCTCTCGACGGGCAGCTCGTGTCTCCAAGTGAGGACTGTGCCGGTTCCCGTCAGTTGCCACAGTCGCTCAAGGGGAAAATCCTGCAACAGGGCGCTGTATTTGGCGTGACGCAGGGGGCTTTTGCCGAGGACATCCTCCCAGCCGAGGAGGAGGCCGCTGTTGCGCGACACACGATGCTCGTTGTGGACGCGCGACGGGAGCGAATCGGAGCGTTCGGCCTGGGACTGAACCACCTCCAGCACGGCGGCGGCCTCGGGGCGCGCCAGCCCCGCCCTTATTGCCGGACCGAAGTCAAGATTGGTCGTAAAGTTAACGAAAAACAGGTCGAGCAGCGCCAAGGGGATCAGGGCGATGAGGCGCGTGCGCGCGATCGGTTGGTCGTGTATCAGTTTGCTGCGTGCAGGTCGAGGTCCGGCCAGAATGGCGAAGGTGAGGGCAATGAGCAGTGCGATAGCGCTGGGCCAGAGCAGGGCCGAGGTCGAGATATCGGCGCGGGCGGGAAGCTGCCGCCATAGCCAGAACAGGGTCAGGCCGGCGGCGACGGCCGCGGCGAATCCCCAGCAGAGCGTTTGCCTTTGGCGCGCGGTCAGGGTGGGCAGGAGCGCCATTCCGTAGCCGCTGAGGGCGCTTAGCGAGAAGACGACCAGAAAGATGGCCCGCTCCTGGCCCCGAAACAGGCCGCCGCCGGGGGCATATTGAAAAAAGAGGCTGTATAGGGGAATCCTGCCGCCATAGGAGAGCAGGAGGGCAGCACCGCCGCAGATTACGAAGTAGAAGGCTGCGGCGCGGGCGTGCGGATCGGCGCCGGGCAGCGAGAAGCCGGATGAGAACAGGGCGGCGACGGCGATGAAGGCGAGGCCAAGCGCGGCCACGCCTACGTATTGCGGGGAATATTCCGTGAGCAGGCCGGGCAGCAGATACTGCAACGTATCTCTAAAGGCGAAGCCGCCGCTCGCCTCCTGGAAGGAGAGCGAGGAGCGAAGGGAGTGTTGCAGAAACTCGTAGACCGGCCAAAGCTGCGCCAGGGTCAAGAGGACCAGAACGGTGACATAGGCGGTTACCATGCCGGCGTACAGCAGCACTCGCAGCGAAACGGCCCGATAGGCGGGACCGCTTGCATTGCTTCTTAACGGTTGCCTGCGCAGCTCGCTGACGAATAGCATCAGCATCCAACCGGCAACGGCATAGGAGAGGAACAGAAAGGTCTGGGGATGGCCGCCGAAGAAGGCGACCGCCTGCACTGCCGCCGCGGCCAGCCAGCGTTTCCATTGGGGGAATACGCGGCAGAGAGGCGTTGCCGCGCGGGGCGCGGGTTCGCCATCTGCGCCAGATTGGGAGCTGCCGGTTCGGGCGCAGCCGGCTCCCGGCAGAAGCAGAAGAAGGATGGCGGGCAGCCAGACAGCGACGCGCAGGATCCCGAGCTGCAAGGGCACATAGCCGGTGAGGTAGCCGGAGAATCCGAAGACGGCGCCGGCTATGAATGCGGCCATTTTGCTGCCGGTCAAGCGGCGGACCAGCATGTAGGTGAAGAGGCAGGCGAGAAATATGTGGAGAGCGGCCTCGACCTGCAGCCAGTAGAGCCTGCCGGCAGCGCTGCGGTCGAAGCTTGTCAGGACGAGCAAGGCGTTGCTGACAGGGTAGAAGACGGCGGACTGGGCGTCGGCAAGGAAGGGGTGGCCGGAGAAGGTGTGCGGGTCCCACAGCGGCAGGCGCAGATCGAGAATTGCGGACTGTTGGAAGAGGCTGAAGGGCAGGAAATGGCGGGTGAAATCACTGTCGGGGAAGGCGGCCAGGCCCAACAGATGCGGCGCAAAGAAGAGCAGGACAGACGCGGCGTAGGCCAGAGCGACAGGAAAAGCCGGCGGCTGAAGCGGGCGCTTCATCTGGGTGTTGTTGGCGGGCATAGGCGGGTGCGCGCGGCGACCGGTTCGAGGGCGGGCCCGACTGATATGGGAAGGGGAGGACAGAAGCAGGTCATTGGCCGGTTTGTCATAGTGATAGATTCGGCCAATGCCTGGCCAGCTGGAGGAATGTCAAGCCTTTGGCGTTTGGGCGCAAGCGCGGACAGGTCTCATCGGTTAGGCGCGAGGGCGGGCAGCTTTTGCTGCAGGGCCTGGACGACGTCGTGGTGGACTTCCTGGCGTGCGCGGCTGGCGTCGATGACGGTCCAGCGGTGGGGCTGCTGTGCGATCAGCTGGCGGTAGCCGTGCTCTACGCGTTGATAGAAGGATAGCTCCTGGGCGTCGAGGCGGTTCCAGTCGCCGTCGGCGCGGCCGCGGTTGCGGCGGATGCCGTCGGCGGGCGGGATATCGAGATAGATGGTCAGGTCGGGACGGAGGCCGCCGGTGGCGTATGCGATGAGGCGCTCGAGCTCGGCGATGTCCTGCTGGTGGCCGTAGCCCTGGTAGGCGAGGGTGCTGTCGGCGAAGCGATCGCAGAGGACGATGTTGCCGGCGGCGAGGGCGGGGCGGATTACCTCGGCGACGATTTGGGCGCGGGCGGCGTTGAAGAGCAGGGTTTCGGCGCGGGCGTTCATTTCGGTATGGGCGAGGTCGAGCAGGAGCTGGCGGATACCGTCGCCGATACGGGTTCCGCCCGGTTCGCGGGTGGTGAGCACGGTGTAGCCGGCGGTGCGCAGGTGCTGGGCCAGCAGGTGAATCTGGGTGGTCTTGCCGCTGCCGTCCGACCCTTCAAAGGTTAAGAACATACTATAGACTCGTAGCGAATGATCGGCCGGCGCTCAGGACGGGCTGAAGATGCGCACGCAGCGGTGGGGTTCGCGCCCGTAGCTGTGGCTGATGAGGTTGGCGGTGCGGGCCAGCTGGTGTTGCTGGCTGCGAATCGAGGCGGCCTGGGGGCTCAGCTCGACCGATTTCTCGCCTTTGAGGAGGCGTTGGATTGCGTTCTGCGTTTCGCGCATGGCGGAGTCGAAGATGACGTCGGGATCGTCGCGGCGCAGGTGGAAGACGTCGAGCAGGTATTGCTCCATCTGGGTGACGGTGTTGCTGCGCAGGACGTAGACGGGCACGTTCTGGCGCTCGGCATCGGCGATGGGCTGAGGTTTCTGGCGGAAATAGTTTTTCAGCGTCATGACGATATCGGCGTCGCGCAGCTCTTTGACGACTTCGATCGGGACTTTGAGATTTTGGGCGGCGGTACGCAGGCGGTTCTGGCCGATGCCGTAGGGGAATACGCGCACGGCTTTGGGTTTGCCGTCGCCGTTGGTTTGGGGGGCGCCGTCGAGGCCCTGGGCGATCTGGGCGGCGCGCTCGTCGCGTTTGCCGCCGCGCTGACGGCGGCGGGGTGTTTCGGGGCCCTGGCGGCTCTGGCCGATGCGGCCGGGGCTTTCCTGGCTTTCGACGTTTTCGATGCGGACCTGATTGTTGCTGTTGACGTAGCGGATTTCGGGGGAGAGCGTCCAGCCGCGCAGGAGTGAATCGACGGCCTCGGCGACCTTGTGGTGCACGATCATGCGCTGTCGTTCCTGGATTTCGATGAGGACGTCGAAGGTGGGCGGGGCTTTGCGCTCGAGCACGGTTTTCTGGGTGCCGCGGCGGCGGGCTTCCTCGTCGGACAGGGTGACGGTATCGATACCGCCGACCAGGTCGGAGAGGGTTGGGTTCATGAGCAGGTTTTCGAGGGTATTGCCGTGGGCGGTGCCGATGAGCTGGACGCCGCGTTCGGCGATGGTGCGGGCGGCGACGGCTTCGAGCTCGCGGCCGATTTCGTCGATGATGATGGCTTCGGGCATGTGGTTTTCGACGGCTTCGATCATGACTTCGTGCTGCAGGGTTGGTGTTGCGACCTGCATACGGCGGGCGCGGCCGATGGATGGGTGGGGGATGTCGCCGTCGCCGGCGATTTCGTTGCTGGTGTCGACGATGACGACCCGTTTTTTGTCGCTGAGGACGCGGGAGGCTTCGCGCAGGAGGGTGGTCTTGCCGACGCCGGGCCGGCCGAGCAGGAGCAGGCTGCTGCCGCTCATGATGATGTCCTGAACGATGTCGATGACGCCGTAGACGGCGCGGCCGACGCGGCAGGTGAGGCCGATGACGGTGCCCTTGCGATTGCGGATGGCTGAGATGCGGTGGAGGGTGCGTTCGATGCCGGCGCGGTTGTCGGCGCCGAAGTCGCCGATGTTTTCGATGACGTGTTGCAGGTCGTCGCGGGTGGTCTCTTCGGGGCTGAGGGAGACTTCGCTATCGGGGAAGCGCGCTTCGGGCAGGCGGCCGAGGTCCATGACAATTTCGATCAGATCGCTGGCGCGGCCAAGCTCCTGTAAGGAGACGCGAATGCGTTCGGGCAGGACAGCCAGGAGGAGATCGAGGTCATCAGCTATGTGTAGGGTCATTGTAGGGCAGTTTTGAGTTTTTGGTTTCTAGTTTTTAGTGACACCGCGCGTGCGCGGTGGTTGGTTGGGACGGTTGTCTGCAGGTCACGGGTCAAGATGGTGTCAGTGCCTCCCGCGGGTGCGGTGTGCGGCGGCGGGGCGGGTAGGCGCAGGGCGATGGCGCCGGTGGGCGCATGCTTCGGCATACTGCAAGCCGTCTGCGTTTGATTGCCGCTGCGTGTCCGGCAGATGGAGCGGGCGGCAATCTGTTTGAACGCCGCCAAAGTCCGGCAGATGGAGTCGGCGGCGTTCAAATTTGGGCATGGCGAGGGAGCCGGGGACGGCTTCCTGGACCGCTTCGAGGGCGGGCATGCGGTGGTCAACGGTGCGGCGCTGCCACTGGAGGATGTTGCGCACCATGAGCATTCTGTCGGTGAAGGGTGCGAAGCCGTGATCGTTCAGGTGGGCGTTGAGGCCGGTCTGGTAGGCGCGCACGCCGATGTAGGCGCGGGAGACGTGGGGCGCTTCGTCGATGCGCTGCAGGGCGAAGTTGAGTAGCAGGCGGGCGTTGTGCGGGTCGGGATTATTGGTGTCGACCCAGAGGCGGATCCAGGCACTGCGTTTGCCCCACAGGATTTGGACGGCGCCGGCGAGCCCGGGGCCGGGGTCGTTGTCGAGCACGTAGCGGGACATGTGGACGTGGTGCGGGTTGGCGAGGATGGGCGGGATGCGGTCCTCTTCGGGACTGTTGGGCGTCATGCCCATCTCCAGCTGCTGGACGGGCTTGGGGGTTATGCGCTGGTAGAGCTGTTCGAGGTCGGGAGCGTCGGCGGCACGCTGGGGCCGCACAGTGGAATCGGATGGGGCGAGCTGGGCGCTGTCTAGCCGCCAGATGGTGACCTGGGTGAGGGGCACGAAGCCGGCCTGTCTGAAGGTGTTGACGAGCAGGGGCTGGTCGGGCAGGTCGCTGAAGAGGCGGCAGACGTTTTTGGTGAAGATATTTTTGGCGCTGTAGGTGAGCAGTTTTTGCCAGATGGCGGGATGGCCCTGGGGTGCGTCGAGGGCAGGAGAGAGCAGGGTGACGTCGGCTTCGTGTGCGTGGGGGCGGATGCGCAACTGGATCAGTCCTTCGCGGGCGAGGCCGTTTTCTTCCTGGCGCAGCACGTAGGTGAAGGAGCTGTGGCGATACCAGGGAAAGCGTGAGCGGAGTGCGGTACGCACAGGCGAAATCGATTCCAGCAGGATGCGCTCAATCTGGAGAGGCGTGGAGACGCTGCGCAGGCGCTGTAGAAGCAGGGCATCGCCTAAGGAAAAGGGGCGAAACGACAAATGGGCGTTCTCCTGAACAGTTTAGGGCATACTAAGGACATTGTACTTGATTGTGGTGGGCGTTGCAAGGGAAGCTTTTGGGACTTCAGTTTTTGGGTAACTACTAAGCCATCTACAGTGTCTGTCTTGACCAGCCCTATATCGCTGCCGCCATTCAGGCTATCTGATTGTGTATTCGGTTTGCGGCAGCCACGTTGCTGGAGCGGCACGGCTGGAATGCGCACACATGATCGGTGAGGCATGTTTTTGTAGGGGGGCGTTGCGGGGGCGCAGCCCCTGCACAAGGGAGGGCGCTTGCGCCCGACCGCCCGGAACTGCAGTGGTCAGAAGTTAGTGGTCAGTAACTTCTGCGGATGGAGGTCGGTGGTTAGTGGGTTGAGACGGCAAGGGGGAAGCAGACACTGCCTTCGCCTGGTCTCTACCTCCTGATCCCTTGTCGCTGCCGCTAAGCCCCTCACCTGTCCAGAGGGAGACGGAAAGTCACGGCGGCGCCCTTGCCGACCCCGTCGCTCGTGACTGCAACTGTACCTCCATGCGCTTCCACCACCGTGCGCGCAATCGCCAGTCCCAGACCTGTGCCGCCTATCCCGTGACGTTGAGATTGGTCGGTACGGTAGAAACGATCGAAGACGTGCGGAAGATCTTCTCCATCGATGCCGATCCCGTCATCAATAACCGTAAGGACCGCCGCCCCGTCGCCTTCCAACTCCGCCCTGACCACGACGCGCCCGTTCGCCTCGGTGCAACGGATCGCGTTGTTCAGAACGTTCCCCAGCGCTTGACTCATGCGCATCCGGTCCAGTGCCATCTCCGGCAGGTCGGCATCCGACTCGAGCGACAACCCAACCTGTTGCGCGTGCGCTTGCGGTTGCCAGCGCTCCACCTCGGCGGCGAGCAGATCGTAGAGCGAACATGCTTCAAAGGCAAGCTGCAACTCACCATGTTCGGTCTCGGCCAGCCAGTTCAGGTCGGTGACCAGACCGCGCAGCCTCTCCACCTCCTGAATGATGTGATCGGAGGCGCCCTCAGGCGTCTGAAGCCCGTCGCGCAGCCCGGTTGCTTCCAGCTGAATCACGCTCAAGGGCGTGTTCAGTTCATGCGAAACGTCGTTGATGAGCCGGCGGCGCAGCGCGCGCTGCGTCTCCAGCGTCGAGCTCATCCGGTTGAAGGCTGCGCTCATCTGCCCCAGCTCATCGGCAGACGTGACCGTCAGCTGCGTCCTGTCCCCCTGGGCAATTGCCTGCGTCGCCTCGGTCAACGCCGTCACCGGCGCTGTGATCCGCTGCGACAGCCAGACCGCCAGCAGGATCGCAACCCCGATCGTCAGCAAGCCGCCAACTGCGATGATATACAGCAGCGTGCTCAGGAACCCGTGCGACTCGGTCGAAAGAAAATTGCCGTTTACATCCACATAAACATGGCCGACGGGACGGTTCGTATCCAGATCGAACACCGTCTCCCGGTTCCCGCCCAGCTCCGGCACAGCCGTTCCCGCTGTCAACTCGGACATGTTATCCTTCACTACACGGCCGTCGACGCTGGCGATAACGACTCGCACCGGGTCTCTGTGAAAGACCTCGCTGCTCTCTCCCCCGCCTTCTCCGGACCCTTCCTCGTGCGGGGTTTCACCGTAGCTGTATCCCGCCTCGGACAGCGCCCTGTCCACCGTATCCCAGCCGCCGGCATCCGTATACGCCCGGCTCAGAGCCCGCGCCAGCTGGGTCGCCTCTTCGCCGCCGATGCGGTCGATAAACACGCCCAGTCTGGACTCCGTCCCGTAATAGACTACGCCAACGCCGACCAGGACGGTAAGGACGATGACCACAACGTTCGAACCCAGGATTCGCCAGCGCAGCGACATTATGACTCCTCCACCACGAACCTGTAGCCGGCGCCGTAAACGGTCTCAATCGGCCGGTTGCGGTCTTGGCCGATCTGCTTGCGCAGGCGCGCGATCTGGTTGTCAATCGCGCGGTCGAACCCTTCGAAATCGTTGTTAAAGGCCAGCTCGATCAGCTGATCGCGCGTCAGAACCTGGTTCGGATGACGCATGAATGCCGAGAGCAGATCGATCTGCGCCTGGCTCAGGATTACCGGCGCTCCATCCACGGTTGCTCTGCGCGTGGTCTCGTTGAGCGTGATGTTGTTATGCGTCAGGACCTGCTGGACTCTGCCCTTGACGCGGCGCAGCACAGCATCGGCGCGCGCGATGACCTCTTCGGGAGCAAAGGGCTTGACGATGTAATCGTCGGCGCCGCTCTCCAGCCCGATGATCCTATCGTCCTGCGCCTCCCGGGCCGTCAGCATGATGAGCGGAACGTCCGACTCTTGCCGCAGAATCCGGCACAACTCGACCCCATCGAGGCGCGGAAGCATCAGGTCGAGAATGATCAGGTCCGGTAGCAGACTGCGCGCCAGTTCGAGGCCGGACTCACCGTCATGCGTAACTTCGGCAGTGAACCCGGCCCGCTCGAAATACAATTTGACCCAGTTGGCTATCCTCGTATCGTCTTCTACGATCAACACCATGCCGCGCATCTCTGATCCCCCATGAAAACGGCCTCAGGTGCGGCGCCGCGTCGAGACACCGCACCCAACTGCCGGACAGGCTCTACGCAATCCAACTCTCGCAACCTCCTGGTCCTGTCCGGCTGCCTCTGGCAGGCGGAACCGTGCTCAGCGCCTGCCTCGCCGCGAACTCTATCAGAACTCTCGTCGAGCGCCAAGGTTGCAACGCCGCGCCACTCCTCGCTGCCGGTTCGGTCGCCTTCGCCACTGTTTCGGTGCTCACCGCGGCTGGGTCAGAATTCCGGCCATTGCAAGGTCCGGCGCGACCCAGGTAACCGTTGACCATCGCCGGACTCAGTATCGCTCGCTTGACCAGCACAGTCACGAACATCTTCGCCATCATCTCTTTCCGACTCATCTTTTCGCTCCTTGCGTGAAATGGTTCCGATACTGCACACGATAACGATGAATTGTGACAGAATTATGTCAACCGCCAGCGAAACGTTGCGCTGGACGGAACTGCAGTTTTTAGTAGTCAGGTTTTGGTTCTTGGTGAACAGCGGTGGAGCGCGATAGTTTGCCGCGAAGAACGGCAACTTCAACACCTTTTAACCACGGAGGGCCACGGAGAACTGCAACTGCAACGGATACACCTTTTGTCCACGGAAAACTGCGGGGGTTAAGGGGCTGAGACAGCATGTGGGGTGGAAGACTCTGTTGGCTAGACATATTGCTGGGGAAGAATGAACACGGTGGCTAGACAGGGCGGGGCGCTGCGGGGGCGCAGCCCCTGCACAAGGGAGGCCGCTTGCGGCCGACCGGCCAAATGACAGTCATGAGGAGAGAAGGAACACTCTTGCTCGCCTCGTACTGGTTTGCGATTCAGTTGCGGCTGCGTAGTTCCGACATATGTATATGTGGATATCGCCAGGACCAGAGCCTGGACGCCGGCGGTGTTGACAGAACCCGGCATCAGTAGGCGCCGGCCGGTTCAGATCCTCGCAGGGCTGCGCAGCCTTTCTGTTGATTTGAAATCCTGTCCCGTGCTGACATATTTGTGACACATTTCACCTCTATCATGGGCAGTGTATGAGGGACAGGCCCTCAGATAGCCATAGTGAAACGAGGTGAAAAAATGAGAGGCAAGGGAACGAAGTTGAGAGTGGCGCAGACGTTGGCGATACTGGTTCTGATTCTCACGATGTTGGTGGCCGCCGGCTGTTCACAGAGGGGACAGAGCGGCACCGACCAGAGTGCAGGCAGCGTTACGGAGAGCCGCGGCGAAG
>MKWU01000534.1_pt1 | contig 72049 bp, 62 predicted proteins | sample 809101 | NCBI WGS metagenome assembly MKWU01 (sample SAMN05860141, study PRJNA318959) | sponge metagenome | host: Aplysina aerophoba | place: Slovenia: Piran, Adriatic Sea, Gulf of Piran | collected 2013-05-07 | reverse complement strand
CGCGCCCGCACCGGCGGCGACGGGCTCCGCCCCGACCGGGACCGGCTCCGGCTCCGGCGCACGCCACTCCCCGTCGACCAGCAGCGCCTCGGCTTCCGCCGCGCCCCGCTGGGCCTGCTCGGACACCGACTCGAACGAGCCGCCGTCCCCCTCGCCCGCGACGATCTTGCGCGCCAGGGCGAGCATCAGGTCGTCGCCGTCGTCCCCGTAGGCGGCGAGGCCGTCCTCGGGCAGCTCGCCCTCGACGGCGAGGGAGCTTTGCAGCTTCTTCGCCACCAGCTGGAGGGCGTCGGCCTGCAGGGTGTTCCGGTAGGCCATGAAGACGACCTGCACGGGCTCGGTCTGGCCGATGCGCCAGGAGCGCCGCGACGCCTGCCGCATCACGTACACGCTGTAATCGGCTCCGGTTTGGCAATCGACACGAACTCCTCGTCGGCCGGGATGGCGAGCGTGAGCGTGACGTTGTTCTCGCCGTCGATCGTCGCGTCCTCGAGCAGCAGGTCGAGCAGCTCGCGCCGCTCCTCGTCGTTGAGGCCATCGAGGCCGGCGCCGACGCTGCGCGCCCACTCCTCGACCTGCTCCAGCGCCACCCGCCGCCCGGCCTGCGCCGACGCCCGCGCGCGGTACTCGTCCAGCCTCGCCCGCAGCCGCTCCAGCCGCTCGCCGATGAAGCGCCGCTGGTGGTCGAGCTGCCGCTCGCTGATCTTCCCGCTCACGTAGAGCCGGATGGCGCGGTCCTCCTCCAGCTGCACGCCCGCCAGCTCGCGCTCGGTGCGCGCGATCTCCCCGCCGAGCTCGCCGTCCTCGTCCGGCTCCAGCGCCGCCAGCCCCGCCGCGATCAGCTCCGGCTGCTCCAGCACGCGCCTGACCTCGCCCCAGACCAGCTCCTCGAGCCGCTCGGCGCGGATGAAGGGATGCTCGCGGCAGCGCAGGCGGTAGGGCGCGCCCATCCCGTAGCACTGGTAGTAGCGGCGCGGCGTTTCCAGCCGGTAGGAGTACCTCTTGCCGCCGCGCCTGGTGCTCTGGCTGCGGACGACCCTCGGCCCCATGAGCATGCCGCACTCGCTGCAACGGACGAGGTGCTGGAGCAGGTGGAAGGTCCTCGTGTTGCGCGGCGAGCGCGTCAGCCGCCGCTTGCGCAGTTCCTGCGCGCGCTGCCACGTCTCATCGTCCACGAGCGGCGGGAACGGGACGCCGACCCAGCGCTCGCGGGGCTGGCGGTGCACGCGCATCCCGGCCTCGGTGGCGGTGTGGCGGGCCTTGCCGTACCACCAGGTGCCCCGGTAGGCCTCGTTGCGGAGGATGCGGTTGATCTGCGTCGCGTGCCAGCGCGCTCCCGGTGTCGCCGTGGGCACGCCGTCGTCGGTGAGCGCCGCGGCGATGGCGGGCGCGCCCATGCCGTCGTGGACGTAGTGGCGGAAGATGCGGCGGATGACCTCGGCGCGCTCCTCGTCGACCTCGGGCGTGCGGTTCTCGCCGATGCGGTAGCCGTCGGGGACGTTGCTGACGGGGATGCGGCCCTGCTTGGCCGTGCCGCGCTTGCCCATGGAGGCGCGCTCCCGGAAGTTGTCGAGCTCGATCTTGCCGATCGCGGCCATCAGGCCGAAGGTCTTCATGTCGATCGCGTCCATGACCGCCTCGAGGCCGATGCGCTGCGCCTCGACGACCTCCATGAGGGCGGCGGCGGGGTACATCCCGCGGCTGAGGCGGTCGGACTTCCAGCAGACGATCGTGTCGAAGCGGCCGGAGGCGGCGTCGGCGAGCATGCGCTGGAACTCGGGGCGGCTCTTGGACCAGCCGCGGCCGACCTCCTGGTAGCGGGCGGTGATGGCGTAGCCGCGCTCCGCGCAGTAGGCCTCCATGTCGCCCAGCTGTTCGCCGAGGGAGGTCTTGTCGTCCTCGGCCTGGCTCTTGTCGGAGACGCGCGCGTAGATGGCGGCGCGGCGCGTCCCGGGCTGGTGATGGTTCGTTCCCGGCATGGCTGCCTCCTTCGAATACAAACGGACCCGCCTCCCTGCGGGGGCGGGTCCGCGAGCGGTAGCATGCGGCTCGCGTCACCTGGCCACGGGTGGCGCCACGGCCCGGGGTGTTTACGCACCGCCGGGCCACCTCGTCCCCGCCAGCGTAGCGAAGCCGCGGCGAGGCGGTCAACGCAGGGCCGCGCCGAGGCGCGCGCCCGGCGACGCCCCTTCCCTACCGGACCTCCGGGCGCTCCCCGACCCCCTCCCGGGAGCGGGCGCGGGTCGCGTGGTCGAGCAGGATCGCGGCGATGCGGCGCAGGCGCGCCTCGGCGTCGGGGACGGGCCGGTACTCGACGGCGACCACGCGCGGCTCGGGGCCACCCTGATGGCCTCGTTCGGTGCGCCTCTGCCGCTTCGTCGCTCGCATCTCGTCCGACCTCGTGTGCCCGTTCCACGGGCTAAGCGTGATGGGCGGGAGCGCCGGGCGTAATCCCATGAATGGGACTACATCGATGATATGTTTCGGCCTTCGCTCGCCCGTCGTACTGCCCGTCGCCTCCCGCTACTGGTGCTGCTGACGGCAATCGAGTGTGCGGGGGCGGGCATGGCGGCGGAATGCCCTATAGGGGAGGGCGCGCGTGGCCCCCCTTATGAGACGCGGGCGGCGAGACGCAGCTGGCAGTGTGGTAGCCGTGTAAGGAGAAATGACGTTGTTTGGCGAGTGGGGCAGTGCCTGAAACTCCAGTGATTCCAGGGGGAAACGGCCCCTACAGGACGTGGTGGGCAGAAAGTCGGTGTCCGGGGCGCGTTCCAGCGCCATGTTCCAGAAACCCCGGGGAATGGGGCAATTGCCACAGCGCGACGGGCGGGGCGATGTTCCTGAAACCCCGGGAAATGGGGCAACGGGGAACATGGGCGCAGGCGGCGCGGCTACCGCTTCGTAGCGCGGCCCGCTCCGGCGACGGCGGCTTCGAACCAGGCCGACGGGTGTCATGGGCGTGTACAGGAAAACGACGCCAGTTCCGAGAGAGGGAAGTCCCCGAGAACGCAGTCAGGTCAAGGGAAAACGCCCCTACAGGACGCGGCGGTCGGAAATACGAGAGGAAGTCCCCGTTCCAGCCGAAAACGCAGAAAGTTCCGTCGGAGGGAAGTCGGTAAAGGGTTGTCAGATGTGCGGAAACGCCGGGTGAATGATGCGACGGGAGTGCGGACAGCGCCGTCGCAGGGTCGGCTCAGGGGCACTCCGAGAGTGAACCCTGCCGGGTGGGAGCACAAAGCTCCTCAAGCGATGTCACCTGAAGGGCGCAGGTCCGACCTCTCCCCCCTCCCACCCAACGCCTGGCCCTGAGGGATAGGTCCTTAGCGCAGCTCGATGACGACAGCGGAGGTCGTGAGCGAGAGCCCTGGCTTGTAGCGGAGGGCCACCGGGGTCGCTCCCATAGGCACGACAAAGTAGACGTAGCGTTCGACCGCGGCGTCGCCGTATAGCGCCAAACCGCCCCGGGCGAAGAGGTCATTGGGGCAGCCCGCGCAGGTCCAATAGGCATCGTGGCCGACGCCGCTCTCATCGATCAGCGTAAAGGCGGAAAAGAGGGAGAAGCGGTACTCCTCGCCCTTGTGCTTGCGCACTCGCACGAGGACACGGGCGTTCGCATCGTTGTAGGGGTTGTGTCGGCTCGCGTCGTACTGCTCGATCGCTAGCACCGTCAACTCGAGGCTGCCGAGCCGCACCCGGTCGCCGATGCCCGGTAAGGCCGGGGTCGCCCCCGCGGGGGTTGGGTCAGCGCCGATCACTTCCGGCTCGGTGTCGCAGGCTAGGGTCACCAGCGCGATCGCGAGGGCGACGATGGCTACGAGCAGCCCGGCGCGCGAGGGGTTGGGATTGGATCGCATCGCGCCGCGCAGTCTAAGCCGCGGGCTACCCGACAAGAGGTGAGGAGAGCGGCGAAGGTTCTGCTTGGCTCTGAAAGGAAGAGCCGGCCAGCAAAGCGACCCCCTCGCTGTAGTGTGGCGTCCCCGGCGGCGTTAGGCTCGCCCTGCGAGGAACTCCTCTTGCTCGCGTCTCAGCGATTCTCGCGGGAAGTCGTCACAGCCGAAGCGCTCGAAGAACCAGAGCGTCGCCTCCTGGGCGAGCCGCGCCGCTTCGGCTTCCACTCCCGGGCCTTGCAGCCGCCACGTGTGTTCAAGGGAATTCTCAGTGGCGAAGTGCGGATTAGGTGGCCACATGCGGTTACCCGAGACGGCGAGCATCCGGTCCCGAATCTGATGCATGCCGATCCTGATCGTTGGCGCTTCGTCCAGCACGCCGTCAGCCATGAGGCGAGCAGCGAACTGGAAAATCTCCGTACAGGTGTAGAGCGCTCCATCGACGTTCAGGAGGCCGCTAGGGGAAAATCCCTGCGGCTTGAACATCGGAGCTTTCCTGTAGCGCTCCAGCATCGCTGTCCTCTCCTCGGTATCGTCCAGGAATGTGAAGAAGTGAACGAATTGCCCCGTCTGATAGAGCTTCCAGTGTTCTCTGAGCGTGTACTCGCTGGAAATCCACCCACCAACCCAGTCTTGGCCGCGCTCTTCGCCATCCTCAATGCGAGGGTAGCCTCGCCCGGAAAGTAGCTTCACCTGCGCTCGTTCCACCGCCTCTCGGCACTCCCCAAGCGATGGGATGCGCTCCGGCTCGAACTTGGCCGGGTGGATGACCACTTCCCAGTGGGGGCCAAGGCGTATCTCCGAAAGAATGTCGGCGCCGGTCTGCACGGTCACCATGTCCTGTTCCTCTCGCTGGCGGGCGAATCGTTCTTCGTCGGTAGAGGGTGGATCTGGCCCTGGTGGCAAGCGCCCGACCGAACGCAGCCTCTCGACCTCACGCCCCAGCGCTCTGTCGGTTGCGAGGTCAAGCAGGGCACGCATATCCGTTTGATTTTCGATCGGCGCGCTCGACGTCACCCGACGCGAACGCGTGTAGATGGCCGCACGCCGAAGTTCTCTGTCGGCTCCTCGTGTACAGATCACGGGGGCATCCTCGAACTCGCTGACGGCGATCACGAAAAAGGTCTTCCCGTTGTGGTCGAAGGGGGCGCAGTCGAGGGAGACGAACGGCTCCGCGTAGCTGTTGACTCCGGCCTGCACCGTGTCGAGGTCGTACGTGGCAAGGTGCTCTGCCGTCATGCCTTGGGGTTCATACCGGTCGTTCCCAAGGTCTCGCATCCCGATCACAATGTAGCCTCCGTCCCGGGTGTTTGCGAACGCGATAGCCGCCTTGGCGATCTTCAACCTCAGGTCACCCCATGTCGCGGACTGCTTGTACTCAAGCCACCGAGCCTCCCGACCCCGCCCGATCAGGGAATCTAGTTTCAGGTTGTCAAGCGATGCCACAGTCAGAGTTTAACCTGCCTTCCAGGCTCCCACCTCCTCGCACAACCATCCTCGCTCAGGTAATTCTGACCGGCAGCAGCGCGGCGACTGTCCTCGTCCCGGACTCTACGACGACGACTCCGACGAGGGAGATGCCGGACCGATGTCTCGCAACGGTCCGGTCGATGCCAGCGGGCCGCCGGATCGGACGGATGACGCGGCCTAACCCAGCGTTGACAATGTCGCGGGCCTTCGGGCGAATGCCCGTACAGCCGCCCATGCGTAGCCTCGCCCCGAAGCGCGGTGCCTCCTCCGCACCGACGGCTCGCGCCGCTCCAGCCACACACCGGTGCGTATATCCGTAGTCTGGAGCCCCCAGAGCTTGGACCGCCATGCCAGAAGATGCCCGTCCCATCGTCGCAACCAGCGCCGCTCTTTTCCGCCTGTTCACCGGCAGCCGGCCTCGCGCCACGTTCAAGGACGGCATTCTCTACATCGGCCCGGACAACGGCATCCCCACCAGCGCCATCGACGGCATTACGACACGCCGCTCGTGGATCGGGACATGGCTAACGGTTCACGTAGTCAGGGGCGAGCGGGGGGCGGGCGGCGGGCTTCGCCGCCACGAGGCCGAACGGCTCGCGTGGGCCGTGCGCGAGGACGCCGCTCGCGCCGCCGAAGCCCTGGATGCCAGAATCGCGCAACTCGACGCGCGGCTCGCGCGCTTCTGGGCGACAAACCGGTACCAGCGGGCCTCGTGGAGCGCCCGACTCCAGGAGGATATCGCCGCCGTAGTCCAGCACTTAGGCGGAGGGCTGGTGCGGATGCATCTGCCGGCTTGCGCTGCGGAAGCGCGTGCCCGCATCGAGCCGCTCGCCGTCCCCGACGCCTTCGAGGCGATGAGGGAGGAGGCCAACTCTCGCCACGTCGCCATCACCGCGCCCACCATCGCCGGGGCCGCGTCGGGCGTGCTCTCCTCCCCACCCACGGACGAGCAGGCAGAGGCGATCGCTACGGACGAGGACGCCACGCTCGTGCTCGCAGGCGCGGGCACGGGCAAGACCGCCGTCATCACCGGCAAGGTCGCCCACCTCGTCCGCAACGAGGGCGTCCCGTCCGGGGAGATCCTCGTGCTCGCCTTCAACCGCAAGGCCGCCGGGGAGGTCCGAGCGCGCCTGCGGGACGACCTCGCGGGCGCACACGTCTTCACCTTCCACGCGTTCGGCGGCCGCGTGATCGCCGATGCAGAAGTCGCGCCGACCGTGTCGAAGCTGGCCGAGGACGAGGTGCAGCTCTACAGGGTCATCGACGGCGTCCTCACCGACCTCCTCACAGACCCGCAACAGAACAACGCGGTCGTCGAATTCATTACCCGTCACCGTGTTTCCTACCGCTCGCCCTTCGAATTCGCGACGCAGGGGGAGTACAACGCCTACGTGCTGTGCTCCGAGCGGCGGACCCTGAGTGGCGCCCTCGTCAAGAGCTTGGAGGAGCTGGAGATCGCGAACTTCCTGACGCTCAACGGTGTGCGGTTCGAGTACGAGGGGCGCTACAGAGTCCCCACGGCCACCAAGCGGCATCGCCGGTACCAGCCCGACTTCCACCTTCCCGACCACGACATCTACATCGAGCACTTCGCGCTCGACCGCGAGGGCCGCCCGCCGCCGGGGTGGAGAGGCTACCTCGACGGCGTCGCCTGGAAGCGAGGCATTCACGCACAGCACGACACGAACCTGATCGAGACCTTCAGCTGGCAGAAGAGAGAAGGCGCGCTGCTCGACACCCTGAGCGCGCAGCTCGAGAAGGCAGGGGTCGCATTCGAGCCGGTCCCTCTCCCTACGCTTGTCGAAGCCCTGCGCGAGAGCGGGATGATCACGTGGTTGGCGCGGCTGGCGGCGGCCTTCCTCAATCACGTCAAGACGAGTGGCCTCTCCCCGGAGGAACTGCGGGCCCGCGCGAAGGATTCCACCGACCCCGCGCGCGGCGAAGCCTTCCTCGATGTCTTCGAAGCGGTCCACGCCCGCTACGAGGGGTTGCTGGAAGAGGAGGAGGCGCTCGACTTCCACGACCTCATCAACCGCGCTGCGGCGCACATCCGCGAGGGCCGCTGGGAATCCCCATACCGCTACGTGCTCGTGGACGAGTTCCAGGATGTGTCCGCAGGACGGATGGCGTTGCTCCAGGCGCTCGGGCGCGAGGGCGTCGCCTACTTCCTCGTCGGCGACGACTGGCAGTCGATCTACCGCTTCGCGGGGAGCGACGTCGGCCTCGTGCGGGACTGCGGGCGCTACCTCGGCCACGTACGTGAGCGCACGCTCGGGCGCACCTTCCGCTTCGCCGCGGGCATCCAGGAGCCCTCGACCGCCTTCGTGGTGCGCAACCCGGCGCAGACCCAGCGCGCGCTGCGCCCCGCCGAGGGTGTGCGCGACGGCGGCGTCACCGTGGTCGCCAGCGACGACCCCAGGCGTGGTGTGGAGGCCGCACTTCGGGACATCGAGGACCGCGAGGGCGAAGACGGTCCGCCCATCTCCGTTCTTGCGCTGGGGCGCTACCGCGACAGCCGGAAGGCGCTCCCATCTCGCCGCCCGAGCCGGCTTCGCGTCGAGTTCAGCACCATCCACTCGGCCAAGGGGCGCGAGGCCGACTACGCCGTCGTGCTCGACCTCCGCGACGCCCGGCGCGGCTTCCCCTCGCAGATCGAGGACGACCCCCTTCTCAACCTCGTGCTGCCTCCGCCACCAACGGGCGCGTTCCCGCACGCCGAGGAGCGGCGGCTTTTCTACGTCGCGATGACGCGGGCGGGCCGCGGCGCGTACCTGGTCGCCGATTCGCTGCGCCCATCGCCCTTCGTGGACGAGTTGCTCCGCGAGTCGCCTGACCTGCGCCGCATCGGCGAGTTTAGGCGCGACCGCACTGCCGCCTGCCCGCGCTGCCGTACAGGCCGCCTCGGTATGTCGGAGGACGGACGCAGCATGTACTGCCTGGGTTTCCCACTCTGCCGCTACCGGGCGCCGCGCTGCCAGCGCTGCGAGAGCGGCTTCACCGTGATCGTAGGGAGCGACTCCCGGTGCACCAACGCCTCTTGCGATGCCCGCCCGCCGGTCTGCGAGTCGTGCGGTTCCGGGGTGATGGTCATCAGAGAGGGGCGTTCGGGCCGGTTCCTTGGCTGTACGGCGTACGCCTCGGATCCGCCGTGCACCAACACTCGCAATCTTCCCACCCGCCGCCCCTGATCGCCGCCCATGGCGCGCCCGATCGCGCAGCCCTCTACCCCTACAGGAGCTCGTGACCGCGCTCACGCCCGTTTTGCACCATGTGGCGCGAAACGGGCTGTTTGGGGCAGACAGAGGCTGTAGAGAGAGGAACGTAGGTCAAACTGCCCCACTGGCACCGCGCATGTGCAGGTGGCACAAGGCTTTTTCATGGGGCAGCGGGCACGACAGGCTGTCGCGGGGAAGCCCCCTACCGGAAGTCCTACGCCCGGCCTGCTGACAGTTTGTCACCCCGTGCGAGGAAGTGTGGGCAACGGCGTTCGGGTGCAGCGGGAGCCGGCAACCGCCAGGCCGGACCGAGTGGCCCGTCGACGCCAATCGACCCAGCGGTGGAGCTCGCCAGCGGCACCCGGGGCATCCTCGCAGCGATGCGGAGGAAGACCTCTTCGGCATGCTTGGTCTCGAACACGAACAGCACCACGGGAGACCTGCCCTCGTGGTCGAGCCGCGCACGCCCGCTCCCGAAGTAGCGGGCATAGGACTCCAGCCGCTCGGGCAGCCGCTTCGGCGTGACGGCGCGGCGCTCGTACTCGAGCAAGTACCACGTCCACTCGCGCTTGTAGCCGAGCTGGAACGAGGCGTCGGGATGGATCACGTAGTTCGTGTCGTCGTGGCGGTAGGTGATCTGCGAGCGGTGCGTGGGCAGCAGGTCCAACAACTCGTGGTCGCGCGAGTAGCGCGCGTCGAGCGCCAGCAGCGAGACGAACTCCGCCAGCCCGCGCTGGTGCTCGCGCTGCGAGTCCAGCGCGCGCAGAGCCGTGCCGATGTAGACGCCCCCGTCTCGCTGCGGCGTCCAGCGGTCCAGCATCGGGCCGACCGCCGCGCGGTCGCGGCGAGCGAGGTAGGTCAGGCCCTCGTCGGTGAGGACGTGGACCTCCCCCTCGCGGCGCGCGAGACCGAGCCTGCGCAGCGGACGCAGCAGCTGGTTCGCGCGCCGGTCGCTGAGGCCGCCCATCAGGTTGGCGAACTGCTCCGTCGTGCACAGCGGCCACGCCGCCAGCAGGTCCAGCATCCGCTTCTCCGCGGCCGTCAGCCGCAGCGCCACCGACTCCCCGAAGGCGTCGGCGGCGGTCGGCGTCGTCGCCCGCCCGCCGCCCGAAGTGGGCCACGCCCAGTACCGCTTCGGCAGCACGGTGTGTACGGGATGCCCGGCCTCGCGTCCCGCCAGGTCGACCAGCCCCGCCAGGCTCGCGTGCGGCGCGACGACCGGCATCTTCCCGGACCCGCGCCCGCCCGTCTGCCAGACGCGCGCCCACGCCCCCTGGCCGATCACGGCGCCCAGCGTGGCCACGGCGCTGTGGTGGAAGGTTGACGGCTTCACCAGCGCGCGCATGGCGCGGCGCGTGTCCTGGTCGGAGTCCGTCGCGATCAGCGTGACGTGGGGAAGCTCCTGCATGTCCAGCCGCTCGATCGTGCGGATGCGGTAGCGTAGGCTCGCCGCGCTCAGCGCCGGCCCCTGCCGCACGACCCCGAACGTGCGGTCGCCCGAGAGCGTGACGAGCGCGTCGTACGGCCCCCGGCGGCAGTGCTCGACGCGCACGGCGTCCTGGTCGGCGTCGGCGATCATCGCGGCCAGCTCGTAGATGAGCGCGACGCCGTCGAGGCGCTCGCTGAGCAGGCGCAGCCACTGGCGCGAGACGGGGTAGCGGCGCAGCAGCTCCCTGCGCCCCTGCGTGTCGTACCCGAGGGCGGAGACGGCGGTCGCTGTGGGGACATGGCGCCGCAGCAGGCGTCCGCTCAGCATCGCCAGGCGGTGCGGGTGCGACGCCACGAGGCCCATCCCGCGCAACTTCGCCACGTGCTCGCGCAGGGTGGAGTCGGGCGCGCGCTTGAGGCGCGAGAGGTCCTCGACGCTCGCGAACGGCGTCTCGCAGACGAGCAGCAGCGTCTCGTGGAGGGCCTGTGTCAGGCGTGGCGTGCGAGTGCGCTCAGGCGCCGCCGGGCGCGTCTCGCCAGCGAGGGCGCGCGTCGCCGCAGCGAGCTTCGCGGGGGTGTCGCCGGCCTTGCGCAGCACCGCGCGCGGCAGCGCGCGCCCGGGCTGGCCGCGCTCGAGGAAGCGCCACAGCGTGTGCCGCGAGACGCCGAAGGCCTCGGCCGTGCGGCCGTGGCCGTGGCGCTCGACGTACGCGTGCAGGTGGTCGCCGATGGCGTCGATCAGTTCCCGTTCCACCGCTTTGCTCCGGCATGCACCTACCAGCCTAGTTGCGTTCTGTGTCCCGAGCATTTCCCATGGCTTCACCAACGACCCGAGCAGGCTGGCAAGTGGCCCCACTGTCGGGTGGCGGGTGGCAAGAGCAGGGGCCACCGGGAGACTGGGCGGCGAACGATGAGGTGCGTGCCTTCGGCCGACAGCATGCGGAGTGCTCAGGCTCGTGCCGCACGGTGGCCTGCGTACAGTTGTCGGAGATTTCCCCAAGGTGCATCAATGAGAGTTACGGCGTTCACCGATTCCGGGTACTTCTGGCTTCCGGGCGCACATTCGGGGCGCTGCACTCGCTGGCGCTTCACGCGCGCGGAGCCCCCCTCCGCCGGGGCTGTGCCCCATGCCTGGGGCGGGTTTGCATGTCAGCGGGCTGTACAGGAGATCGAGGTTGGTGACGATGGGGCAGCGGTCCCCGAAAACCCCTGTAGTTCCAAGGGAAAGAGCCGCCCTACAGGTGGGGTAGGCCGACAACTTCTTGTACAGTCCCTGTTCCACCGCGATGGGGCGCAAAATGGGGCAGTTGGGGCAGCCCCGAAGCGAGGCCAGGGGGGCCGGCGGAGCGCGTGATGGACGGGACCGAGAGCACGGAGCGGGAGCGCGAGCGGGAGCTGCTGGCGAACCTGCGCGACCTCATCGACGAGGCGGGGACAAGGCCCGGGCGGCGAGGCAGCTGGGCGGCGATTGCAAGATTTCTGGCGCGTGCTGGACTCGGGCCGCCTGACGCCGCGGGTCATCACGGCCTTGGAGCGGCGCGCTGCCAACCCGAAGGCGGCCCGGCGGCGGAGCCATCTGGACGTACTTGAGCGCGGCACGGAGATGCTCGACAAGAGGTGGAGGGACTGGACGAGGCCGTCGATGCTTCGCCTCAAGCTGTTTGCCGTGTCCGCCCGCCGGGGATGGTTTCAACGCCTGGCTCTGAGGGCGGCGAGCCGAGCGTGCGTTCTCCCGGGTACACTCTCCACATGGTCACTTTGCCCTCGGACACCTCCGCCCACAGGAGATAACGTTCGCGCCATGACAGCTACGCCACCCTTTCTCACGCGCGTTCGGATCAAGGGATACAAGAGCATCACTGCGTGCGACATCAAGCTCGGGAGCCTCGCCTTTCTTGTGGGCCCGAACGGTTCCGGTAAGAGCAACTTTATCGACGCTCTCCGGTTCGTGGCAGACGCACTCACCGACTCACCCAATCGAGTCGATTCAGACAACAACGTCGTCCATGTCACACCCGGAAAAGTGCCCGACACACCGTTGGGTTACGCGCTCGAAGGTCGCGGGGGCATCCGAATGGTTCACCAGCAGATGGGGCCTCTGGGGTTCTCCTTCGTGATCCGGGTCGACTTTCTTGATCCGCATGGCTCGCCGGGGCACTACAGCCTGCAGATCGGCGCGAACGAAACGGCACAGGTGCGGCAAGACGCTCCACAGTTTGTTGTCGAGAGAGAGGAGTGCGCTATTGCCGACGGCCCATTCTTCTCGATCGACGACACCACCCTTGATGGATATCCACCACGGCCGTTCCAGTCCGACACGTCTTCGCCGTGCGTAGATCGGGCTCAACTCTATCTCAGGCAATTGGCGCTAGCTGACAACGTACCGCCGGCACATAGACCATTTCGCAACGTCCACGACGCCTTCCTTCGGATGCGCTTTTACGCCCTGGCCCCGGAGGTCATGCGCAAGGTAGCTACGCCAGCCGAGAGTGGGTTCTTGCGGCAGGACGGCGTGAACGTCTGGGATGTGCTTCGTGGCTTGCGCAGCCGCAGTCCCAGCACCTTTGACCGGATTGAGGAATACCTGGGACACGCCGTCCCCGGTTTGTCCATTGAACCCTTTGTCCTGAGTAGCAGCGACGCAGCATATGCCGAGTTTCACCAGCAAATCCCTGGCCGGTCCCGTCCGAGCAAGCACGCCGCCCGGTCGATGTCCGACGGCACCCTGCGAGCAGTCGGCATCCTCACAGCCCTACTTCAAGAGGACAAAGACGGCCCGCCTTCCGTCGTTGCCATCGAGGAACCGGAGATCGCGCTTCACCCCGGGGCCGTCGGCGTCCTACTAAGTGCCATGCACGATGCGAGGGAGCGGACCCAGGTACTCGTCACCACTCACTCCCCTGACCTCCTACATTCGGACGAAGTACGAGCCGACGAGCTACTCGCCTTCTCAGCGGACAGTGGCGCCACCGTCATTGGGCAAGTCGACGAGGGTTCTCGGAAGATTCTGAGCGACCGCCTCTTCTCGCCGGGGGAACTCCTACGGCTTAGGCAACTCGAGCCCAGCGACCTCGCTCGCGACGTGGACTGCGACGAAACCAGCCTCTTTGAACGGTAGATGAGGCAGATCGTCCCAATCGTCGAAGGAGAAGGTGAAGCACTCGCGCTTCCATCGCTGATCCGGCGCATCCTCGACGAGATGGTTGCGGGGGAGGCAGTCCAGGTGCTGAAGCCCCTCCGCGAGAAGCGTGGCACTTTGCTGCGTGCTGGCGAGCTAGAGCGTTACACACGGTTGGCAGTCGCAAAGGCAAAGGACGATGTCAGAGTACTCGTACTCATAGATGCCGACGACGACTGCGCTGCAAGGCGTGGCCCCGAACTCCAGCGCCGGGTGGACAGCGTAGCAGCGGGGAGCGGCGTGCTTGCCGTACGAGAGTACGAGAATTGGCTCCTGGCCGACGCTGCTGCCTTCACTCGCGACAGCGCTTTCCGAGACCGGATCAGCTCGCCGGGCAACCCCGAGAACATTCAGGACGCCAAGCGTTGGCTAAGCCCCGATCCACCGAAGAAGAGGGCGCGAGCGGCTGTGAGAGTGCTCCGCTGTAGCTGGGACAATGGGTTTTGAACGAATCACGTCACAGCCACAGGGAGCACCCATTCGATGCTACCAGCGAGCAGCCCCGACCGGATACAGATCGCCTTCGACGACGACCGCCTCGTCGACCACGCGGGCCTGCTGCTTCCCGCCACGCTCGCCGAGCGTCTCGGCCTGCGTGATTTGACGGACGCCCACCTCGACCTCGGTGCGGCAGCAGGCCGGGCGCACGCCGGGGACAAGCTCCTGACCCTGGTCGCCTCCGCGCTCGCTGGCGGCGACTGCATCGACGACGCCGATGCGCTGCGCTCAGGCGGAACGGAGCGCGTGCTCGGCTGCACGGTGAAGGCGCCGTCTACCCTCGGCACCTTCCTGCGCAGCTTCCGCTGGGGCCACGTCCGGCAGCTCGACCGCGTGACCCGCGAGCTGCTCGCCCGCGCCTGGGCGGCCGGGGCGGGACCGGGCGAGGAGCCGCTCACGATCGACCTCGACTCGACTCTCTGCGAGACCTACGGGCTCGCCAAGGAAGGTGCGCAGCGCCCCGGCTACAGCGGCCAGCGCGGCTACCACCCGCTGCTCGCCGTGGCGGCCGGCTCAGGCGAGGTGCTGATGGCGCGGCTGCGCGAGGGCCGCGCCCACACGACCCGCGGCGCCGCCCACTTCCTGCGTGAGACGGTGGCGCGAGTGCGCGCAGCCGGGGCCTCGGGGCCGCTCACGCTGCGCGCCGACAGCGGCTTCTACAGCCACGCCGTCGTCGCCGCCTGCCGGGCCATGGCTGTGCGCTTCTCGGTGACGGTCCGCCTGCAACCGCAACTGCGCACGCTGATCGAGGCGATCCCCGAAGAGGACTGGATGGAGATCCCCTACTGGCTGGAGGGCGGCGCCGCTGTCGCCGAGACGGCCTACACACCGTTCGCGCACAAGCAGGGCGCCAGCGCGGTGCGGCTGATCGTGCGGCGCGTGCGGCCGACGCCCGGCTCCCAGCTCGCGCTCTTCGCGACCTACAGCTACCATGCCTTCATCAGCGACCGCGCGGGCGAGACGATAGAGCTGGAGGCCGACCATCGCCGCCACGCCGAGGTCGAGAACGCGATCCGCGACCTCAAGTACGGCGTCGGCCTGAACCATCTCCCTTCGGGCCGCTTCGCCGCCAACGCCGCCTGGCTCGCCGTGCAGGTGATCGCCCACAACCTCGCGCGCTGGACGGCGCGCCTGGGGCTGGGCGAGGGAGTCGTGACGACGAAGACGCTCAGGCGGCGCTGCTTCGCGCTCGCCGGACGGCTCACCCGCTCCGCCCGGCGCTGGACCCTGCACCTGCCCAGGCGCTGGCCCTGGTCCAGTCAGCTCGCAGCCGCGCTCGCGCGCATACGGGCGCTCCCGCTCCCGGCCTGACGCCCGCTCACAGCGCCGGCCCCGGCTCCGAGGCTCGCGCCAGCATGCCCGCGCACGTCTCGCGCACCCTCGCCCCCACACCCTCAGCGCCCCCGAGCGGTGCTGAGCGGCGGTTTCCCGCGCCGGACTGCCCCTGGTGCCGCCCGGCGAACTCCGGCACGCCCGCCCCACTCCTCGGCAGTCCTGCATCCCGCCCCGTCACGCTTCGGTCGGTGGATTCGGGCTAAGCGAGCGTCGGACTGACCGACGTTCCTACCGTCCAACGATTGACCAAGCCCGTCTGACGGAACTTGCGGACATTCAGGTTGTTCGCCACAGGTGTCCGTCGTTCGACAAGTTTTGCCGCGAGGTTGAGCGACTAACGACTGACTAGCTGCTCGATAGTCAGACGATGTGGTTGCAATGGCCGGCGCTCACCACCCGGCTCCGGCCAGGGACTCGCTTCAGCGAAGAAGCTGAGCATCCGTTTCTCTACGTGAAGCGGCACTTTGGGTACGCAAGGGTGCGCTACCGGGACTTGGAGAAGAACCGCCAGCGGTTCGGGCTGCTGCTCGGCTTCGCGAACCTGTTGCGAGCCGAGCCTCAGCTCGCGTGATCGCGGGAGCGCTGCGTCCAGAATTGCTCGTGCGGGCGATCCCGCAGCGAAATCGGGGCGGGATCGCCCCCTGAACCGCGGCATCGGGCCCCCGCAGCGCAGCGCGGTGCGCCGATCGACCCGCACCGCGCCCGATACGCCATCTGTTCAGACCGTCCTCAGGTCGATTGCGGCATGGGAAGCGAGGCTGTAGAGCAGTCGTTCTGCGTCATGGAGCATCCTGGAGACTTCCTGTATTGCGTCGCTTTGGACGTTCTCGTCAGCTAGCACTGTCTCGTAGTCCGAGCCTTTGCGGTGCGCGGTGAGTTTGCTCCGGAGGCGTTGAAGTCGTCTGAGGAACGCGATGTCGCGCTCAGCAGACGGGTAGTCCTCTTGTTGCAGCCATCGTTCCAGCTTGCTGATGCCCTTTTCGTCTTTGATTCTGGTGGGTAACTTCTTCTGGATGGCCTTCTCATTGAGCGCGTCGACGAGGACCTGCGCGAGGCCCATGACTTGCGCCTCGAACTCTGGTTGGCTGTTCGTGAGGGGCACACGCAGCCGCTGCAGGACATGCTCATCGCCATGATCGGGCTCCCTGAAAAGCGTCCAGCCGAACTTCTTCCGCCACTTCCCGTTGAACCTGTTGTAGGCCAACTTGAACCGCAGGTCGGGTGCCTCAGGGTCGGCCGGCTCGCCCCGGAAGGCCCGTCTGACGAGGGTGGGGCTCGGGGCACCGTCCGGAACGATGTTGAACGTCTGCCAGTAGGGACGCTCCGATTCGGGCAAGTCGCGCCCCAGGTCGCCGAGAAAGACAACCACATACTTTGGGTGGTTGTTGTCGAGGGGGAGTGCCCAGAGGGAACCGCAGCGCAGTCTGCCGTCTTCTATCGAGTACTTCTCGGTTTGCTCGTAGTAGCGAAGCAGGACATCGCGGCTAAAATGGACCGGCGTCAAGTAGTGGGGTGCCCCCACGTTCTTCCCGAAATAGTTGGCGAGTTGGTTCGGGTCGCACGTGTGCCGGACGGGCTCGCCATCGCGGTCCTCGTCGATGACGAAGTCGTGGTAGTTCTCCGGCGGGTTGTCGAAAGGCCAGATGCCGGACTTCTCCCGAGGAGGAGCTGCGAGCAGCTTTCTGCCCAGCAAGTGGGACGACGGTCGCCTCCTCCCCTTGACGTCACCAGAGACGTAGATGCTGAGGCGCATGTCGCCTCGGGTGTTGGGCGGGGCGATTTCGCCGAGTGTCGCTGCCTCGTCGGGGTCGTCCGCGTACAGAACCGAACTGACCCGCAGCACTAGGTCCATCTGCTTGCCAGCAAGGAACTGCAGCAGGTACTTCGTGCGTACTAGCACCCTCAGGGCGCTGATCTCCGCGACCACCTCCTCAGAGCCATCTGCTCTGACCTTGATGAGTTCCGCTCCGCTGTCGTTGACCCAAAGATTGTGGTACAGGCGGAATTCCTCACTGAGCTGAGGAAGCATGCGTGGGCGGAGACCGTGATGATTCTGCACGATCACAAGTGGCTCGAACCCCCTGTCATCACCGAATCTCAGATACTCAAAACCGTCCTGAGTGCCCGACTTTGCCAAGCCAGGAGCGGAGTCGTCCAGGTCTGGAAGCCAGAAGTCCTCGCCGAGAACTTCCGAATTCAACTGTCTCGGAGCGAGCACACAGAACTGGACCGCGATGGCGTCCTCGCCTCTGCGCGTTTCATAAAGCACCGTCCACGCCTGTTCCCCTTCGTACTCGAACGCCTCACGGAGGTCACGCTGTTGAAGCGCCTCGAAACCCATATGTATCCCCAGTTCAGGCTCGGCTGGTGCCACTTACGGCAAGATATCGGCGGCGTGTAATAGGACGGCTGGCACCGCGGTCGTGACGGCGCATGAGCTTGGTTGGACGAATCTCACCAGGTACATGCGACCCATACGATGCACCAGCGTAGCGGATTGAGTCGCGTCGGAGCTAGTGATGCACAGGGGAGGGGTGAAGTGACGCAGAAGACCAGTACGTCATCTTCATGAAGTCTCTCTAACAGCAGGCGAAGAAAGCGCGCATTGAGGATGAGCGGGTGTTCCAGAACCTCGCGAGGAGCAAGAAGCGACCCGGTCCCGCACACGACGCCGAGGTCGCCGAAGGCCAAGACCGGCAGGAAGCCATGCGCGCCCTGCTCGGGTCACTCGCTGAGGTGATGGGCGGGGAGGTGGTGCGCGACCGCGAGGCGTTCGTGGAGACGCTGAACGCCGCAGCCAAGGCTGCCGGCCTGCGACTCTCCGCGCCTGAGCGAAAGGTCATCCTGGCTGCTCATCACCGCGCGGGGCAGGGCGCGTCCGGGCTGGCCGCGCTCGAGGAAGCGCCACAGCGTGTGGCGCGAGACGCCGAACGCCTCCGCCGTGCGCGCGTGGCCGTGGCGCTCGACATGCGCGAGCAGGTAGTTGCCGATGGCGTCGATCAGTTCCGGTTCCAACGCTATGCTCCGGGATGCCCCACTTGGCGTACATACGTTCTGTCAATATTAGCCGATGTCTGTGCTGCGATGACAGATGTGACCGCCAGCCGCACGCGCAGGTATCCTTGAACTCGAGACCAGAACGAACCCAGAGGAGTCTTGTGACGTCGACGCCGAGTGAAGTCCACCCGAACCGGCGCCAGCGCGAGGAAATGCAGCCGTGACGGCGTCCACAGCTCACTTAACCCGATCCGGCCTGACTTCCCTGTTCGGAGAGAGCGCCCCCTGGAGCGGTCCCACCGGAGAGGGTGGGGCGACGTGGACCACGCCCGCATTTGACCTCCTGTGGCACGAGGGCGGCAGGGACACCATCTTGCGGCGCGCTTGGGACGTGCGTAGGGGCCTTGGCGCGCGTCCCGTCGTGCTGCTCGCGGCGGCTAACGACGAGTCACGCGTTCGCGTGTGCGGGCCGTTGCACGCGCGGCCAGTGCGTGAACTGCCGGCGGATCGCGTCCTCGCGCTGCTCGACCGCGCCGCGCCGCTCCACTTCAACGAAGCCGCCTCGATGCTCACGCGGGAGTTCATCCGCCTCGAAGAAGCCGCGTTGCCCGGTCTTCGGGTCAAGGAGCTGCTAACGCCGCACTTCGTAAGGGAGCGGTTGCCAGCGAGCCGGGAGCGCCTAGAGAGCGCGATCGGGGGCGTCACGGGCGCCGATGCCACGAACTGGCGTCCCCTGTTCCAGGGGCTCGGATACCGCGTTGCTCAGCTACAGCTGCGCGGGTACCTGTTGCGCGACGCGTCCGGCGTCCCCATCGTAGTCGTGCATCCGTCTACCAACGCTGATGCATTCGGTCTCCTCACGGCGGACGGGGCGTTGCCCGAGGGACTCCTGCTGGCCGACTGTGAGCGGCACGGAGCCGACTGGGGCGTGCTGGCGGCGGGGGGCCGGTATCGGCTATTCCAGCGTCGCCCTGCCTCCGGCGCTGCCGGTGGGCAGTGGCTCGAGATCGACGCGAGCGAGCTGGCGGCCGATAGCCGGTTCTGCCTCGGCCTGCTTGCACCGGAATCGCTGGGCGAGGACGGCTGGCTCGCCGGGTGGGCGCGCGAGGCCCGCGACTTCGGCGAGCAACTGCGCGTAGGCCTGGAGAGGCGGCTCATTGAGCCTGTGCTCCCCGCCATCGCGCGCGGGCTTGGCGAGCACATCGAGTCGCAGGGCGTGGATCCCGGCGAGCCGGAGCAGCTGCAACGGATCTCGGAGGCCACGCTCACCCTCGTCTTCCGCTTCATGTTCCTCCTGCACGTCGAGGCGCGCGGTTACCTGCCGGTCGATGCCGCAGCCTATCGGCCACGCAGCGCGACCGTGCTCGCCGAGGATTGCCGCAACGCATCCGTTGGCGCCTCGCCGAGCGCAAGGTCGACCCAGTTCTGGGACCGGTTGTGCACGCTTGTGGGGATGATCCGCACCGGCGACGAGGACGCGGGCGTCCCGCCTTACAACGGCCAGTTGTTCGCTGCTGACGGCTTCCCGGGCAGCGAGCTGTTGGAGCAGGCGGCGATCACGAACACCCGCCTCGCGCCAGCGCTCGCGGCGATCGCCTACGACACCGACAAGGCCGATGCCCCCGGACTCGACTACGCGGGCCTGCAGATCGGCCACCTCGGGGCGATCTACGAGGCGCTACTCTCGCTGCGCCTGACGCGCGCGCCCGAGGATCTGGCGTATGACGACAAGCGCGACGTCTACCGGCCTCCGCGTGCAGGTGAAACGCCTGAGGTGACTCGTCGCGACCTGTACTACCAGTCGGAAGCGGGAGGCCGGAAGGCCGGCGGCGTGTTCTACACGCGCCGCGAGTTCGTACTCCATCTCTTGAAGCACTCGCTGGAACCAGCCCTTGATGCCCATCTGGAGCGCGTGCGGGAAGCGCTCGCGGGTGACCGGGACGAGGCGGCCCGCCTGCTGTTCGACTTCTCCGTTCTCGATCCGGCGATGGGCAGCGCCCACTTCCTGACGGCCGCCCTCGACGTGATGGCAGACCGCTACGTCCGTTTCCTCGCTGAGGAGCCACGCTTGCCCGGCGTCCGGGAGCAGCTCGACGAGCTCCGACGCGACGACCTGCCCGGTGTGCGGCAGCCCGAGGACGGGGATCTGCTGCGCCGCCTCATCCTCAAGCGCTGCATCTACGGGGTCGACGTGTCGCCGATGGCAGTGGAGGTTGCGAACGTCACGTTGTGGCTCGCGTCATTCGTGCCCGGTCTTGCGCTTTCATGGCTGGACGGCAACCTCAAGTGTGGCGACGCGCTCATCGGAGTGGCGGATCCCAATGTGGTGGGCAGGAGCGACAGCCCGCTGCTCACGGGCGAGGCCGTACGGAAGGCGATGGAGCGCGCTTCTGAGGTGCAGCGCAGCGCCGCCACCATTCCCGACCGCACGCCTGAGGAGGTTGCGCGTTCGGAGGCTCGCTCCGCCGAACTGCGCGACGTGACCGAGGGCCTGCGCGCCGTGTTCGACCTCTGGGCCGCCGAGCCGCTCGGACTCAACGGCGCGCGGCACGCGCTCGAAACCAATACCGACGGCATCGTTGAGCAGCGCTCGACGCTGTCGACCGAGGTATCTGCCGCGGTGGCTCTAGCCTCCGACTACGCGGCCCGCCACCGATTCCTGCATTGGCCGCTGGAGTTCCCAGGTGTCTTCCACCGCGAGCGGTCGGGGTTCGACGTGGTTGTAGGCAACCCCCCGTGGGACGAGATCAAAGTCGAGGAGCTCGAGTTCTACGCACTGCGTGATCCCGGGCTATATGGCATCAGCACCGACCGTGAGCGAAGAAGGCGCATCGCCGAACTGGACGAAGTGCATCCACACTGGCGGAGTGAATTCGAGGAGTTGAAGCAGTGGACAGCGACGGCCCGCCGGTTCCTCTCTGCGGACGGCGGGTACCAATTGCAGGGCGTCGGTGATACCGACCTGTATCAGCTCTTCTGCGAGCGTTACACCCACCTCGTCCGCGAGGATGGTCGTCTCGGCGTGGTACTACCCCGCTCCGCCTTCATCACCAAGGGCGCAACGGGGTTCAGGCGGTGGCTTCGGGGGCACACCACCCTGCGCCGGCTCGACGTCCTGCTCAACAACCGACAATGGGCCTTCACGATTCATCCTCAGTACACGATCGCACTGCTGGCCATGCAGCGAAGTAATCCAACCGTTGATGCAACGTTCCGGATGACCGGGCCCTCGGCGAGCCTGCCGGCGTTCAACGAGGCTGCGGGCGGCGACGGGATCAGAATCACGACGACCTCTCTGGGCAGCGTTGGCATGGTCCCCCTCTTGCCCGGCCAGCGGCACGCCGACCTGCTTGCGAAGCTCCGAACCGGGTCGGAGTTCGCCGAGCTACACGCCCCGGAAACTAAGAAAATTCAAAGAGGCGCCTCTGCTGCGTCGCATGTAGCTCCGCATAGGGAATTGGATGCGACGCAGCAGAGGCGCCTCTTTCAGAACCCTCCCGGAGGAAGCCGCATCCCGATCTGGCGCGGGCGATCCTTCGACCAGTACGACCCACACGGGGGCGACCCCGCCGGATACGGTGACTGGGATGCCATCCTCGACTTCGTGCAAGAGAAGCGGGCGCGTGGCCGCGCGATCAGGGCCATCTTCCCCGCCGAGGTGCTCGCAGACCCTGGCACGCACCCGATTCAGCAGGCCCGCGTCGGGTTCCGGAATGTGACCAACCGGACGAACTCCCGCACGGTGATCGCTTGCCTTGTCCCGCCCTGCACGCCGCTTACGAACGCGGCGCCGTATCTGCTGTTCCACGGGTGGAGTGCTCCCGCCCGCGCAGCCGTCCTCGGCGTGATGAACAGCCTTCCGTTCGACTGGCTAGCACGCCGGTACATCGAGTTGAACGTCAACTTCTTCATCCTCAACATGCTCTGCTTCCCGAAGTGGGAGGCGACGGACTGGCAGCGTATCGGCGCGTTGGCGGCGCGACTTTCGTGCATCGACGAGCGGTTTGAGGACTTCGCGGCAGAGGCCGGAGTGGAGTGCGGGCCGCTGGGCGACGACGAGCGCGTCGCCATGCGGGCGGAAATCGACGCGCTCGTTGCCCATGGGTATGGGCTGACAGTTGACGAGCTGCGCTTCGTATTCGAAGACTTCACCGAGGATGCGGTCATACCCGCCTATCGCGAGCGTGTGATAGCCGCGTTCGAGGCGATGTAGAATGAGGGCGCGCGGGAGCGACCAGACATGACGACGATCGACACCAGGCTGCTAACCGCCGACGACCTGCTGCGTCTCTACGGTGAGGGTGTGCGCGGCGAGCTGATCCGGGGGGTGCTCTGCGAGACCATGCCGACAGGACGTGAACACGGGGCGATCGTGATGAACCTCGGCGCCGAGTTGCGGAACTTCATCAAGCCGCGAAGGTTGGGGTGGCTGGTCGGCTCCGACTCGGGCGTCTGGCTGGAACGTGACCCGGACACGGTTCGGGAGCCGGACATCGCGTTCACATCAGCGGAGAGATCCCCGCTGGACGCGAGAGTCACGGGCTACGCCGAGGTGGTCCCCGACTTGGTGGTGGAGATCGTGTCTCCGAACGACAGCCGGCGTGAAGTCCACGACAAGGCTGTGATGTGGCTGAGCAACGGCGCGCGCCTCGTGTGGGCTGTCCACCCGGACACGCGCACCGTGGATGTGCATCGGGCCGACGGCGCCGTGGTGACGGTCGGCGCGGACGACGATCTCGATGGCGGGGACGTGCTCCCCGGCTTCTCCTGCGCGCTGAGCGACATCTTCGACGCGTAGGCCGCACGGCGCGGCCATGACGACACCTGCCATCTTCGAACTCATCGACAACGACGAGTACGGGCAGCACAGCGACGCGCTGCGATGGCTGGCCGCCTACTACGGCGGACCGCTCAGCGTCGCCACCGGCTACATCGGCCTCGATGGGCTGGACACGATGGCTCAGGCAGCGGAGGGGAAGCCCGCTAGGCTGCTCATCGGCGCGGCCCCGGCCGGGGAGGCGCTGACCGGTTCCCCTCCACCGGGCGCCGTGCGAGACCGCTTTCAGGAATCGGTCGGCGCGCTGCGGCGCGAGCGCGACTTCTCGGGCTTCCCGGCATCACGCAGGAGTGTGCTTGAGCGTGTGAGCGCGTTCGTTGCTTCGGAGGACGCGGAGGTCCGCCGATACACACAGCGCTTTCTCCATGGCAAGGCGTACGTTCTCGGGAATCTCGACGAGACAGGTGAGCTGGACGGCCCGGGGGCGGCGCTTGTCACATCGGCCAACCTCACGGCCGGAGGGCTCGTCGCGAACCTCGAGCTGGGGATGGTGCACTACCAGCCGAACGTCGTGACGATGGCGCTCAGGTGGCACGAGCGTCTCTGGGCCGAGGCCGACGACTTCCGTGCGGAGCTACTTGACCTGCTCCGTCCGCCGCCGCTCGACGCCAGCCCGGAGGATGTCTTCCTGCGGGCGCTGATCGAGCTCTACGGCGGCGAGCCGGGACCCGATCAGGTTGCGGACAGCCTCACGACCTTCCAGCGGGAGGGCGTGGAGCGGGCGCGGGCGATCATGGAACGCTACGGGGGCGTGCTCTATGCCGACGGGGTTGGCATGGGCAAGACGGAGATCGGCGTCGATCTCATCCGCGAGCACGTGGAGGGGCTCGGGCACCACGTGCTCGTGGTGGCCTCCGCGCAGCTCCGTGACAGCATGTGGAGGCCACGCCTCGAACGGGCGAACCTGCCCGCGCGGGTAGTCTCCTACCAGCAGCTCGCGCAGGAAGAGCAACTGGGCGGTGATCGCCGGGTGCTGAACATGCCGATGGACAGCTACCGGCTCGTCGTCGTCGACGAGGCGCACGCCTACCGCAACAGCGACACGACCTGGTACGAGGCGTTGGCGCGCCTGATGGGTGGGCCGAACAAGAAGCTCGCGATGCTCACGGCGACGCCCGTCAACAACACGCTGTGGGACCTCCACAACCTCTTCCTGCTGTTCGGGCGGCACGACGCCGCCTTCGCGGGCGCTCCGCTGAGCATCGCCAGCCTCCAGCAGTTCTTCCGGGACGCGGGCGCGTCGCGCGCGGGGGACGAGAAGGCCCCGGAGCCGTCACCGGCGCGGCTCTTCCCCCTGCTGGACGCGCTGACGGTCCGCCGCGATCGCGCTTTCATCCGCGAGCACTACGCTGGCGAACGGCTGGCGGATGGTGCCGAGGTGCGTTTTCCGGAACCGAAACTGCGCGAGCGGCGCTACAACCTCGACGCCGCCTACCAGGGCATGGCCCAGGCGATTGCGAGCAGGCTCGCGCCTCCCGACGAAGACGGGAATCTCCCGCCCGGCGCGCTCACGATGGCGCAGTACCGGCCTGCTTCCTACAGGGAGGAAACAAGCTCCGAGGCCGCCCGCCAGGAGGCCCTCGCCGCCCTCATGCAGTCGCTGCTGCTCAAACGCTTCGAGTCGTCCTGGCACGCGGCCCTGCAGACGGTGCGGCGCATGCGGCAGCACGCGCTGGCCCGCATTGGCTACCTGGAAGCGGTAGACGAGAGCGCTCCCATCCCTGTGGATTCGGAAGCGTTCGATGAACTCGATGCCACCGTGACGGACCTGCTGGAAGACCCCGGTGACTGGGCGGATCCGGAGGGGTTCCGGTCGGACCTGCTGACGGACCTCAGGCAGGATGCGGAGGCGCTGGGCGAACTCGCGGAACACCTCGAGCGGCTGGAAGGCCAGCCCGACCCGAAGCTTGATGCGCTGCGGGAGGTGATGGCCTCGACGGAGGCGCGGAAGGTCGTCGTGTTCACCTCGTTCCGCGACACCGCCGAGTACCTCCGGGAGGCGTTCGAGAACGACCCCGATCTTCTGGATGGGCGGGAGTGGGCGGCGGTCGTGGGTTCGGGTACCAGCGAGGCTGAGCGCGAGCGAGCCATCGACCGGTTCTGTCCGGACCTGGCGGCTATGCCCCGCGTGGCAGTGCGCGCGCATGGCGAGATCGACGTGCTGCTCAGTACGGACGTGCTCTCCGAGGGCCAGAACCTCCAGCAGGCACAGGCGGTGTTCTCGTACGACATGCCCTGGAACCCGCAGCGAGTCGTGCAGCGCAATGGCCGGGTCATTCGGCTCCGCAGCCCGCACGAAACAGCTCTGTTGTACACCCTGTTGCCTGAGGACGACGATCTCGATGAACTTCTGGGCCTTGAGGCCCGACTGCAGGCGAAGATCCGAGCGGCCAATGCCTCGATGGGCATGGAAACCCCGGTGCTTGCCACCGAGGCCAGCGCAAGGCGCATCTACGAGGGCATGCGCGACTACGCAAACCGCCTTGCCAAGGGCGATGCCACCCTGCTGGACGAGGACGAGGGGCTTGGTGGAGCCGCCTTCGCGGGTGAGTTCTACCGCGCGATCTACCGCCGCGCTGTTCGGGAGGGCGAGGCCGAACGTGTGCTTGCGCTGCCGTGGGGTATCGGAGCGGCGATCACACGCACGACCTCCGAGCTGGAGGAGCCCGCGGTGTTCTTCGCCTGCCGTTCGCGGGACGACCTCCGCTACTGGCGCATGGTGTCGGCCTCCGGGAAAATCGTGCATCGTGACGACCTGCCGATGCTGCGGCTAGTCGACCCGGCCGGGCAGGATGCTAGCGCGATCCCGGATGTCCTCGATCTGGAAGGCCTGTTCGCGGTCGCCGCCGCCGACATCTGCCGGGAACGCAATGAGCCTGCGTCAGTTCCGACGCCACCGGCCAGCCAGCGCTGGGCGCTCAACGAGATCTTGGGTGCGCCCGACGCGCCGGCCGGTGCCGAGTACAACGCCGCTGCGGACATACTGCTCGCTCCGCAGGCCGCGCCCGTGCTCCGCACCCTGGCGGCGCTCCGCCGCGAGTGGGGTGAGGGCGGGATGAGCCTGCACGACTGCGCGAACCGCGTACTTGAGGTAGTTGAGCGCTTTCGGCTGCGCCCTGTGGCACTTCCCGAAGCCCCGGCCCCCATCACACCGGAAGACCTGGGGGTCGTCTGTTATCAGGTGGTACTGCCTGCGGATGGCTAACTTCGCGCACGACAGCTCGACGATGGTGCTCACCCCGGCGTTCCGGTTTCAATCCCCGCCCGCCCCGAGGGCGGGGCGCTATCGGATCGCGGCGTAGGCGGTGTTCGGCAGGCCGCGGCCGTTGGAATCTCAGAACAAGAGGATTATGCCCCGGGGGCACTCTCGGGGCCGTCAGTTGCCGGATGACAGCCCTACCACCCACGAGTAGCTCAGCGTTTGGTGTTGATTGGAAAACCGGGATCTCGGTTTCGTACCAAATCAGCGTCGGGAACTCGACGAGGTCGAGACCCGTCTGCACCAGCCGGGGGTGGCAGACGAGCACGTCGACGCCCTCCTCGACCCGCTGCGCCACCCACGCCTCGCGGCGCTCGGGCGGGACCGCGTCGGCTTTCATCACCGCGACCTTGAAGCCGTGGCGCTCAAGCATGGACTCCATGCGACCGGTGATGTCGCGGGTTCCGGTGTGGGTGACGTAGACGAGCACCCGGCGGCCCGCCAGCCGCTCGGCGGCGACGAGGTCGACGAGCGCCCGCTCCTTCGGGTAGAGCCGTTCCTCCGAGAGGGGCGGCACCTGCACGAGCATGTCTGCGGTCCCCGGGTCGAAGACCGTCTCGCCGCGCGTGCAGCCGTCCGGGTAGGCCAGGAGGGTCTGCAGGTAGGTGGCGAGGAGGCGCTTGGAGCCCTTCGCGAGAAGGTCCGTCAGCGCCGCCCGGAGCGTCCCGAAGAGCTCGTCGTAGGCGCTCCGCTGGGAGAAGCCGGTGCCGTCCTCCTCGGTGTCCATGTCGGAGAGGAGCACGCGCTCCTCGTAGGGCGGCAGCCCCGCGGCCACGTCGGCCAGCCGCAGGAAGATCGAGTTCCCGATGAGGTGGAAGAGAGCCGCCGGCGCGAGCCCGGGACGCTCGCGGATGACCTTGCGGTATTTCCGCCTGCGGCTCGTGCGGCCGTCCTCGAGGGACTCGCCGTCGTCACGCCCGACGGTGTGCTCGACGAAGCCGTAGCGCTCGATCCAGCGGCTCTCCTCCGCGCGCCCGAACTCCCCCCGGATCTCCGGCGAGAAACGGTAGAGCAGGTGGAAGAGCGTGCTCGAGTACCCGCCCATCAAGGTGCCGCTCAGCGAGAGCGACTTGCCGCAGGCGTCGGCTAGGATGCCGGCGGCGATGCCCTGGGCGGAGCCGCGGCCCTTGTACTCGTGGCACTCGTCCCCTATGAGCAGATCGAAGAAGCCCCGCAGGTGGTGCTTCACGTAGTCGGCGAGGGGGTAGCGCTTCGGGCCTGAGGGGTCCGCCTTCCAGAGGGCGGAGCCGCACTCGTCGCAGGAGCGCTTGCGGCGGGCGAGGTCCTTCTGGGTGAGGGGCAGCCCATCCTTGTCGACGATCGGCTCGAAGCAGTCCGGGCAGCAGGGTACCCGGAACGGCTCCAGGGTTTCCTCGTCCCGTACGAGCCTGCCGTCCACCGTTGCCCAGCGCTCGACGACGGCGGGCAGCCAGCGGTAGGAGAGCTTCGCCCGCTCGCGGGACATGACCGCGAAGAGCGGCCCCGGCCCGTGGGAGAGGCGCAGCCGCTCCAGGTCGGTGATGGAAGCGACGATGACGGCGCGGGCGTCGGGGACCGTCTCCTCGACCTCGCGCTTCCACTTGCGCGTGAGGTGGGGCGGGCAGAGGACGAGGATGCGCCGGAAGCCGGCCAGGTGGGCGGCCGAGGCCGCGATGAAGGTCTTGCCCGTGCCCATCTCTCCGACGACGGTCGTGCCGCGCTGCTCCTCAAGGGAGAGGGCGGCGCCGCGGATGGCGTCCGCCTGCGCCCCCAGGGGCGTGCGCAGCAGGGCAGGCAGGGAGCGCCCGTTTTCCGAAGGCCGGTAGCGGGGCGGGTAGGACTCCACCACCCGCCGGGCGATGGCGTCGCGATAGGTGTCGATGAACTCGCTGAGTTCCATGGTTCCGTTCCTTTCTCGTGTAGGGTTGGTGGGCAGCCGCGCGCCAGCGGCTCGCCCCACTAGCGAGGCCCCGCCCCATTCCAAATAGGTGCAGGGGCGGGGCCTCGTGAATGCGGATCGGCGTCGACCCGTCGGGAGCCGCCAGCTGGAGGCGGCTTGGAAAATCAAGCGGCGATGTCGGTGACCTGGCCGGTGTCCAGGTCGAGGGCGACGACGGTGGTGGAGAGACGTTCGCGGAAGGTCTCCTTCGTGGGCGTGCGCTCGGCCAGGACCATCTCCTTCGAGGTGCGGCCCTTGACGAGGATGCGGCTCTCCCCGGCCTCGAGCTGCAGGTTGTCGAGGAAGCCCGCCGCTACGAGCATGGCCAGGTGGCCGCGCCTGAGCGGCATGAGTGGTCTGGTGCGCTGGTCCCGTGCGGGCCAGAGCAGGTCGGTGACGGCGGTGCTGGCCCAGAGCCCCGAGCGCCGCGCCTCGTCCGCTGCCGCCACCGGGTCGATGGTGCGGGTGGCGAAGAGCACGTCCCCCGCGGGCGTGGCCGAGGCCAGGTAGAGGGGGTAGCGGCGGGGAGCCAGCTCGGCAAGATCCCCGGCCACCCACTGGTGGATGCGCTCCTCGGCGTTTGCGTCGAGGAAGACCTCCGCCTTGCGGTAGCCCATCAGCACGACCTGGTCGTAGGCCTCGCGTTCCGGCTGCGGGAAGGCCCAGCAGTCGAGGCGCGAGAAGTGCGACGCCAGGTACCTCGCCGACACCGCGAGCCGCTGCCGGGGCACGACGAGGACGAGCAGGCCGTCCTCCGCCAGGTAGCGGGTGCAGTGGGTGAGGAAGCTGTGCTCGACGCGCTTCTCCTCGCCCGAGTCCCAGTCATAGGGAGGGTTCAGGTAGAGGAGCCCGAAAGCGCCGTTGGCGATCGAGGTGGCGAAGAGGTCCGTGCCGAGCACGTGGTCGAGGCGGGACTTCGCCTCTTCCGCGCGGTCGCTGTGGAGCTCCACGCCGTACGTCTCCACCTCGGCAGCGTGCGGCTTGCGGAGGGAGTCCGCCAGCCGGTCGAGGGCTTCGCCCTCGCCGCAGCAGGGGTCGAGGATGCGGAGGGTCTCGTCGTCGCGGGCGTAGCCGGCCGGCGGCTGGATCAGCTCCGCGATCAGGTCGGTGACGCGTGGCGGCGTCGGGTAGAAGCCTCCCTTGCTCTGGGCTGCAAGCCTCATCGGTTTTCTCCTTGCTGTTGGGTGGTCGGTGTGGATGCGTCCTCGGGCGTCAGCGTCAGGAGGCCCGACGCGACCGCCACGGAGAGGTCGTCCCGGAGCGCCTCCGCGTCCGGGTCGCAGCGGTAGGCGATAACGCCCGCCGCCTGCAGGGGAACGGCCTCCTCCCGCGCCAGCGCCCGCTGCCAGAGCCAGTCCGCCCACGAGCGATGCAACGGCAGGGGACTGCGACGGTCGAGGAAGCGGTGGTGCAGGGCCGGAGCCTCATCCTCGGTCTTCGCCAGGAGGAGGAAGCCGTCCCGCTCGAAGGCGTACTCGGCCAGCCTCGTGTACACGAGGGCGTGGTAGCCCCCGGAGACGGGCAGGCGCGCGATCTTCGTCGTCCACGTCCCGACCGTCTCGCGGGGAACGTGGCAACGCTCGTACCCCCCGCTGAGGGCCATGCCGTCCACCCCGCGGATGAGGTGGGCGGGATCGGGCGGTTGCTTGAGGAGCGAGCCCCAGATCGCCTTGAGGGCGGTCTGGGAGCCCACCATGGAGAGGAACCAGAGGCCGCCGCTGTCGGGGTCCCTGGCGAAGGCGTCCGCCGTGGCGGAGAAGCCGCCGGCGCTGACGGTGTGGAGGTCGTCTGCTGTCACGACGCGACCTCCAGGTAGTGGGCGCCGAAGGCGGCGCCCAGTTCGCACCAGTCATCTTCCTGCAGGGACCAGCCGCCGCAGCCGCAGCGCCCGTCGTAGAAGAGCGGAGCCGCCCCGAGCGTCACCGTCAGGTCGTGGGGAAGCATCCACGAGGGCGCCTTCCCGAACTCCGCCATCTCCGTGGCCAGGTGCCGGTCGCAGTAGTGACCCCAGCTGTCGCCAGAAGGGTCGTCGACGATCTCGGTCGCGGGATGCGGCTGCGGGCAGTCGTCGCAGAGCATCCCCTCGACCGCGGGCTGGGTGATGAACGCGTGCCGCCGGTCGTCCAGGACGACGCGGATGGTGGTCATGGCTTGTTCTCCTTGGTGTGGGTGGGCGGAGTGGACGCACGGGGGCATTCCCCGCGTGATGCCGGGCGGTCGTGGGACGCCGGTCGTGATGGGGTGCGGGCCGTTAGAGGAGGCCGCGGTCCTTGAAGCTGACGGTGTCGTCCCCACCGATGACGACGTGGTCGAGGAGTTCAAGGCCGAGCAACTTCGCCGCTTCCGCCAGCTCCTTCGTGACCTTCACGTCCTGGGGGCTGGGGGAGGGGTCGGCGCTCGGGTGGTTGTGGGCGACGATGAGGTGGGGGACGCCCTCCAGCACCGCCGGGCGCAGCACCTCGGCCGGCCTGACGACGCTGCTGAAGGCGTTCCCCTGGTAGATGACGCGCTGCCCGACGACGCGGTTGCGGCGATCGAGCAGGAGCACGCGCACCTGCTCCTGGCAGAGGGCGCCCATCTCCGCCCCGAGGAGGCGGTGGACGTCTTCCGGGCCGGTGATGGAGGGGCCTCCCTCCGCGCGCCCGGGGTCGGTCTCGACCTCGTAGCGCACGGCAAGCTCGTTGAGGACGTGCAGGTTGCGGCGCAGCGCTTCCAGCAGCGCGTCGGTGTGGGTGGTGGCGCTCATGCCGCCACCTCTACCGGCAGCGCCTGCCCGAGCGGGCAGATGCAGTCCTCGTGGTCGGGCGATTCCGGCTCGTTGCAGGTGCGGCAGTTGCCGCACTGCGGGCAGGTGTCGGTCTGGTGGGCGGCGTCGCGGGCGACGCGCCGGGCGACGGTCTCCTCCCAGCAGCAGTTCAGCTCGCAGTTGTCGCCGTGGTCGTCCTCGGCTTCCTCGCAGGCGCGGCAGTAAGTCCGCCCCTTGACCACGGGGTGGCCGCAGCGGGGGCAGTCCCCGCCGTAGTCGCCGCTGGCCTCCAGTTCGGCCTTCACCGTGGTCTGGATGAAGGGATCGCCGTCGGGGCCGTCGGACTCGGCGATGTAGTGCCAGGCCCACTTCGTCCCGAGGTCGCTCCAGTCTGCGGTCCGGTAGGACCAGCGGTCGCAGGTGCAGTGGCCGTTGTAGTGGTCGGGTCCCTCGAGCAGGGTCATCACCAGGGTGTGCCTGCTCACGCAGGGCAGCCGGTCGTGTTCGGTGGTCATTGGGGTTTCTCCTTCCGGTGTGGGTTGGTCGGAAACGAAGGCGGGGCCGCCTCCCCGGAAGGAAGCGGCCCCGTGTGGGCGCCCGCAGGGCGGGCGGCGGTGGATGTGCTGGACTAGAAGGGCGTGGGACCGGAAGCCGCCGGCTGCGCGGCGGGCTCCGCCTCCTGCTCGCGCTCCCCGGACTCCACGGAGCGGCCGTTGCCGTTCCCGTTGGAGTCGAGGAAGACGACCTCCTGGGCGTGCACCTCGGTGCGGTGACGGCGCTGGCCGTCGTCGGTGACGTAGGTGTTCTGGGCGAGGGAGCCCGCGACGAAGACGCGGTTGCCCTTCTTCACGTACTGCGCCACGGCCTCCGCCTGCTTGCCCCAGCAGACGACGGAGTGCCAGTCGGCCTCCGTGTCGCCGTTCTGGCGGCGGCGGTCGGTCGCCAGCCGCATGGTGGTGACGGCGGTGCCGCCCTGGCTGTAGCGCATCTCGGGATCGGCGCCGACGCGCCCCAGCAGCTCAACTCGATTAACAGTCCGTGCCATTGTTTTGAAATCTCCTCTTTGTGGTGGTGGTTGGCGTCATTGGTGGCGGTAGCGGGGAGACCCGTACCGGGGGCGAAACGACGGCGGGGCCGCCCCCGTGGAGGGACGGCCCCGTATTGGCGCTTCTGCGAGGAAGCGTCGGGGTTAGGTGACGCGGACCGATTGAGAAATCTGCTCCGTGACGATCTCCGCCCGCGCCTCGGGGTCGAGGAGGGCGTTGAGCCGCTTGTGGTCGACCGCGTAGCGCGTGCTGCGCACGAGGCTGACCGTGTGGTTGGCGAGCTCCGCCTTCGCGGAGCCCCGGTGGCGCATCCACGCCTTGAGGGTGTCCAGGGCCTGGCGCTTCGCCCCCTCGGGCTCGCGCAGGGCCTCCCGCGCGGCCACGAAGGCGGCGACCGCTTCCCGCGCATCCTCGGCGGTCACCTCGGGCTCTTCGCCCTCCGGCGCTGCGTTCGCGTTCTCCTCGACATCTCCCGGCAGGCAGGTGGCGAGGAAAGGACAGGAGCGGCAGCGCCAGCTGCCCGCCTCGAAGTCGCGCTCGGGCAGGGCCTCGGCGTCGGCGCCGTGGGTGGCGTAGTGGACCCCGAGCGGGGCGAGCCACTGGCGCGTCCGCTCGAGGGCGTCCCCGACCCGCTCGCCTGGGATCACCTCCGTGTCCCAGGTGCGCTCCGCCGTGTCCATGACGGCGAGGACGGCGTCGCGCGCCTCCCCGAAGCGCCCGTAGGTGTAGAGCGCGGCCTGGGCGACGGAGTCGGGGTGGCTGCGCTCCGCCCCCAGCGCCTGCCAGCGCTTGAACGCCGACGGTCCGCGGGTCTTCACCTCGATGACGGCCTCCTCCCCGAAGAGGGGAGCCGTGCCGGTGGCGTCGGGGTGCCCCTTCACCGTCACTTCTGGCGTGAGTTGCACCGTGACAGGTGTCGGGTGGTCTGAGTCCACGGGAGTGACCTCCCAGCCCGCCCGCTGCATGGCGCGGAGCACCACCGGCTCAAGGGCGCGGCCCGTCTCCATGACGGTCAGGGCCGCGTCGTCCGGCGGTGCGGGCTCGTGGCCCGTGGCCGCGTACCAGAGGGCGCGCCGGCAGCTCATCGCCGCCGAGGCACGCACCTCGATCTGCCCCTCCCAGTCGAATCTGGCAGCGGGGCGGTCGTAGTCGCCCGCCCGATCGGCGGGCGGGTCCGCTGTTTCCTTCATGTCGTCCTCCTTTCTGAAACGAGAGCGGGGCCGCCCCCGGAGGGACGGCCCCGTGCTGCGTTCGTTGTGGCGTGTGCCTAGAAGGGTGTGGGGCCCGCCGCCTCGGCGACTGGCTCCGCGCCCTGCTCCTGCTCCCCGGAGCGGCCGTTGCCGTTCCCGTTGGAGTCGAGGAACACGACCTCCTGGGCGTGCACCTCCGTGCGGTGGCGGCGCTCGCCGTCCTCCGTCTCGTAGGTGCTCTGGGCGAGGGAGCCAGCGACGTAGACGCGGTTCCCCTTCTTCACGTACTGGGCGACGGCCTCGGCCTGCTTGCCCCAGCAGACGACGGAGTGCCAGTCGGCCTCCGTCTCGCCGTTCTGGCGGCGGCGGTCGGTGGCCACCCGCATGGTCGTGACGGCGGTGCCGCCCTGGCTGTAGCGCATCTCGGGATCGGCCCCGACGCGCCCCAGCAATTCAACTCGGTTGATCGTCCGTGACATTTTCAAATCTCCTCTTGGTGTGGTGGTTGGCGTCCTGGATGGGGGTAGCGGGGAGACCCGTACCCGGGCGGATGGATGGCGGTGCCGCCCGAAGGCGGTCCCGTGGTGGGCGCTCCCCCGCGGGGGCGTCGGGGCGGGGCGGGCAGGCGGCCCTCCGCTCCGCCTCCCCCCCGACCGGCGGGAGCGTCGGGGCGTGACGGTCAGGCGGCCTTCGGCTCGGCCTCCGCCTGAGAGGACTGGAGCTTCTGGGCCATCGCCTCGACGAGGTTCGTGAGCTCGGAGACGGGCAGGTCGTCGAGGTCGCCCCCGGCGCGGCTGCGCACGGCGTCCCGCACCTGGCCCTCGTCGAACCCCTGCTTGCGCCCCAGCGAGACGATCGTCCGCCGCAACGCGGGGGCCGCGTCGCCAGGGGCGCCGTCGCCGTAGAGCGCGTTGCCGAACTGCTCGCCGTAGCCCCGCAGGGCGCGCTTGAGCGCGTCCGTGACGGCGCCCTTAAACGCCGTCTCGTGACCCTCGGCCGTCTCCTCCGTGACGGCGTGGAAACCCACGTCCGTGCGCGGGGAGGAGCCGGGGACGGTGACCCGCACGGTGGCGGCGTAGGCGCGCCAGGGCTTCGCCTCCCCCGTCTTCGGGTCGACGCTCTCGCCCTCGCGGAGCGTCACGTCGCCGACCAGCTCGTATCCCCAGCCGCCAAAGCCGAGGATGCGGTTCGCCTGCTCGATGGCCACGTGGCCCTCGATGTAGGCGAAGCTGCGGCCCTTGCGCCCCTTGCGGTGCGAGACGAGGCCCTCGTCGAGGGGCTCGCCCAGCTTCTGCGTGACGGCGGGCGGGAGCCCGTCCCAGAGCAGGTCGATCTCGCCGGCGGGCTCGGGATGGGAGCCGTTACGGCTGATGATGGCGGTGGTTCCGTTGTTCATGATGTTCTCCTTCGTGGTGTGTGATTGGGGTTGCTGCGGGCCTCCCGAGGGAGACCCGTGGGCGGGGCGAGCCCCGGCGGGCAAGGGTCATGGGACCTCCTACGGTCGGGTTGCGGAACTGCCTGGGAGGGGGTTCACGGGTGAATCCCCTGAGTCGGCGTGGATCGGTGGGCACGGGGCGGCAGCCCCGCGCATGGGCGGCAAGGCGCAAGGGGCCGCCCGGCCCCGGAGGGGGTCGGCGCGTCCGCAAGCTGGCCGGGGTGTGGGGTAGGGCTAGATGGCGTCCCGCGCGGCCTGCGTGAGCAGGTGCTCGAAGACGGTCCGTCCGTGGGACGAAGCGGCAAGCTCCGCCACGTCGGCGACCCCAGCGGGCAGGGTCAGGGTGGCGGCTCGGCGGCCAAGCAAGCCCGCGAGCCGCTCCGCGGCCTCGCGCCCCGGCTCGTCGTTGTCGAAGGCGAGGAAGACCCGCGGGCAGCCCCGCAGGCCATGAGCGACCCGCTCAAGGCCCTGCGTCCCGAGGGCGGCGCAGGAGGGCAGGCCCCACTGCGCCAGGAGGAGCCAGTCGAAGACGCCCTCGGCGACGACCGCCCACGGCGGGGCGGGGCCGAGCCGCCCCATGCCGAGCACGGGTTTGGGGCCGGGCAACGCCTGGAAGCGCGGCGATCGCTCCCGGTCGATGGCCCGTCCCGCCAGCCAGCGCACGCGCCCGCCTGCGACCTCGGGGACGACCACCATCCCGGCGAAGCGCTCGCCCCGCTCGGTGCAGAGCCCGCTCTCGCGGATCCGTGCGGCGGCGAAGCCGGCGCTGGCGAGCGACGTGCGCAGCCCGCGCCCCGGCGCGTAGCCGAGGCCGAGCCGTGCGGCGGCGGCGAGCCCGACGCCCCGCGAGGCGAGGTACGCCCTCGCCTCGGGACTGCGGCGCAATTCCCCCGCGTAGTACCGCGCCGCCGCCAACAGCAGCGCCGGATCCCGCGGCGGGACTGGCGGGGAGGTGGGGCGGCGACGTGCGAGGACCGTGGAGGCCGGCCCTGCGTCTCCGTCGAGCCGCCGGATCGCCTCCGGCAGGCTCAGGCCCTCGCTGCGCTGGAGGAAGTCCAACACGTCACCGCCTTCGCCGCAGCCGAAGCAGTACCAGCGTTGCGTATCGGCGTAGACCGTGAAGCTGGCTTCCGCCTCCTCGTGGAAGGGGCAGACGCCCTGGCGCACGCGGCCCCGTCCGCGCAGGCGCACGCCCGCCGCCTCCACGATGTCACCGAGGTGGTGGCGCTCCTTGAGCGCCGCGATGTCGACCGGCGCGTGCGCGGCGGTCACTGCGAGCCGCCCTTCACCAGGGGCCTGAGGCCCCGCAGGCTGCGCCGTGAGACGGTCTTGCCGGGACGCCACCGCATCCCGAGGGTGGCCAGCACCTCCAGGGTACTGCCGTCGCCACGGGGGTCGAGGACGGCCGCTCGCCCGAGGTCGGGGCTGTAGACGAGCGCCCTGCCCTCGCGGCAGCGCCGCCGTGCGAGGTCGAGCCACTCGTTGTATGCCCAGCGCGCCTCGTGCGGTTCGGCGGCCGCCATGTCGACGCCCGCAAGAAGCGCCAGAGCCCCATCGAGGTCGCCCGCGTGCCGCAGCCGGCGCGCGTCGTGCACGCTCCGCGCGAGGCTCTGTCCGGGCTCGTCATCGGTGCTGCGGAAGATGCTCTCGACCAGCCGGTCGACCAGCGCTTCGAGGCTGGGTTGGGGTCCGGCTGTCGCCGTGAAGGGAACGCTCGTGGTCGCTGTGGTCATCGGGTTCTCCTCGTTGTGGTGGTGGGTCGTGTGGTCGGGCGGATGAGCTGGCGGAGCACCAGCGCTCCCAGGACGAGGCCCGCCGCGTTCAGCGCGAAGAGCTCCAGGTCGCCGGTCAGCGGCAGCGGGCCTATCAGCAGGACCGTCGCCAGCAGCCGGGTGCGCCACCCCATGCGGGCGGCCGTCGTGATCGCTTCCGTGATGTGCATGCCTCTCTCCTCTGCGTGCATCTGGCTGGCCCGCACCCGCATCCACGGCGCGGAGGTTCGTTGGTCGCTGGACACACTCCGCCCACGGTCGGATGCGAAACCGGGGAACGGGGGAGTGGCTTGTACCCGGACCCGCTCGCGGTTCGAACGCGGTGCGGCCGGGGTGTTGCTCCGGGTGGGGAAGCGCTGCTCGCAACGATCTGCTCGGCGGGACTGCGCTCTGAAAACGTGGGAGGGCTCGCCCGAGCACTCAGAAGAGACGCTGGCGAGCCCCCGTTGTACGTGCCATGCGGTGGGTTCCTGCGGGTGGGCCGGGGTGCGGGGTCGGGGAAACGGGCTGTGCGCGAGACGCACTTCCCCGACGGTCCCCAGGTGCTGCCGGCACACTGGCTGCGGGCTGCTGGGCGAAGGACTTCTACACTCCACTCAGCGGCAGTTCCTTCGTTGGGAACCCGTTGGGAGACGCTTGGTCAATCCCGCTGGGTCCTCCGGGCCGAAGGAAGCACCCCCAGGTTTCTCAGGCGGGAAACGCTGGAAAAGCCAGAAATCGAGGATGAGTATCGCCACATCGCCCGCCTTGATGGAAGGGGTTTCGGGCCTTTCGGGCGAAAGTGTTTGATCTACTTCGACGGAACTTCGACGGAACCCTAAGAGGCGGTCACGAGATGCTCCTCAACACGTCACCTTCGGTCGGCGGTCCGCACTGGCCAGGCGCTGCCCGCAGCCAGCACACTGGTTGTGGACACATGCCCAATTCGCAGCGACCGCGCCTGCTCAAACCGGATGACCCCGGACCGGCTCGTCGTCCCTTCTCGCGAAGAGAGGGCCGAGCCCCGTGGAGCGTCGGAGGCGCGAGCAGGCCCGCGCCGCTGCGCCGCGCGAAGCGGTCGATGGGGACGGCCCTTGCCGCCCTCGGCATCGCGGCGGGGCTGGCCGCACTGATCGCGGCGCTGGTCCTGCTGACGGGGGACTGCGCCGGCCGCTCGAACGGGAACGAGCCCGCCCAGGGGCAGGAGTGGCTGCGTGTTGCGGAGCAGGCGCTGTTCACCCGACCGCCATGCGTTGGCTGAGCGAACCCGGATGACCGCCGCCCGGACCTGCCGCCTCCCCCACGGTCGGGCGTGAGGATGCGCCGCCTCAGCCCAGGCCGCTGGCGAAGGCGTCCCAGGTCACATTGGCACTGCTACCGGTGGACCTGACCCTCTTCGCTGCTCCAGGGCCATCGTCAGGTCGGCGATGTCGGGAACATGGTGCGCGACGGCCAGTTCAACAACGTCGGAGTGCCGGTCGCCCAGCGAGTAGTCCTCGATGCGCTGGAAAGTCCCTGGGCCACGAGAGCGCCTGCGGCCAAGCGTGGAGCCGGTGTTGAAGGGGGCGAGCGTGATGCGGTCCCAATGGCGCCGGAGCATCTCGCGCGTGTCCACGGTGAGCACGTCGTGCGGTCGAGCCTTATACAGCGAGGCGTTCAGGAACTTCTTGAGATCTCTCTCGCACACCCAGAAGAACGTCTTGCCGTTGAGGAGTTGGTACCACTCGCCCGTGGTCATTCCATCCAGGACCAGCTCCAACGCCTTCGGCCGCATGGGGCGCTGGTCCCGGATGACCGCTACGCCATGCTCGGGGTGCTCAATGGTGACGCTCTCAGGGCGCCACTCAGCTTCGCGCCTGCGTCGTTCCGCATCGCCCACTCCGAACAACTGGAGGAGCGCCGATGTGCTCAACAGTCCGTGTCGCTTGATGCTGGGCCAGCTACCGCCCTCGGCCATGTGGTACAGCCTGGGGTAACGGGCCACGAACTGGTCGATGGTCGCCACGCATGGCCTCCTTACCCCCGGGTTCCCAGCACCCGCCGCCGCAGGACGCCCACCCCTCGCCTGGCGAGCCAGGACCCTAGGAAACGACGAAGTACACCTAACCGTCGCGCACCCAGGTGTCGGCCGTCTTGCCTACTCGCTTCGCGGCGCGCGAGACGCGGAGCGCCAGACCACGGGTGGTCTCCCCCTCGTCGGGGGTCAGCTGGCCCACCTCGCTGGACTTCACCGCGTTCACGTAGTCCTCGTACTGGCGCATCCGCGCCGTGAGCCTTCCCGTCGACCGCATCGGTCCTGGGGCAGCGGATGACTTGACGCGCGTGAACTTCACCATGGCGGTGCTCCCTACCTGGTACGTAGCCGTAGCGTACCAGCGGAACCTGGTCTGCGTGCTGGACTGCTTCCCCGCCGCGCTCTTGAGCACTGAGGCTACGGAAGCGTCTCTCGGCGTTCAGTGAGCGGTCCACCACCGCCACCGGCGGAACGTCCCCATGGCGGACCCTTGGTCGAAGGCGGGGTCGAGGGGCCGGCCTAGGAACTCGCGCTGGCCAGCAGCATGAAGATGGTCACGCCCGCGAGGAGCCCGAACACGAGGCCGCCCCGCAGCCAGCGCCCCAGCCGCGCCCAGGCATGCGCCCGCCTCCTGTTCGCGAGCGCCTGCAGCCGCCAGCCGAGGTGGGGGCGCAGCGCCAGGCCCCGCTGGGGGTGGGTCGCCGGCGGGCGCGGCAGCGCCCGCAGCCGCCCCCGGTCAGGCGCCGGCCTCCTTTTCGCGAGCGCCTGCAGCCGCCAGCCGAGGTGGGTGCGCAGCGCCAGGCCCCGCTGGGGGTAGGTCGCCGGCGGCAGCGTCAGCTCGTACTCCTCCAGCATCGCCACCTCCAGCTCGAGGATCCGCACCTCGCGTTTCAGCCACGCCAGGCCCTTGCCCGGACGCTCGTGCACCTGCCACAGCGCCCGCCACTCCTCCACCAGCGTCCAGGCCTCGCCGTACACCTGGGCGTCGTCGCCCGCGGGTTCCCTGGTGACGAGGTCGGGGTACTGCCTCCAGGGCGCAGGAGGCGCCCCTTGCTGCCGCGGTGCCGAGCCGCCTACCACCGGCTCTCCATCGGGAACAGCCTCGGTGGTCGGGTGGTGACCCTCCAGCAACGACTCCAGCCGGGCCAGCCTCCGCTCGACCTGCCGCAGGTCCCGAGCGTGTTCCTCACGCAATGTGGTGTTCCCTTCCACGGCGAGCTCACGGGTGGCCTGCACCTCCCGCCCCACCGCCTCCACGCGTTCCTGCTGTGCGCTGGCGACCGTCGCAGGCTCCCCCTCCGCAACCCCGTCTTCCTCCGCATGTCCCTCTGCCGTGGAGACGCGTTCGAGCGCCGACCGCACCCGCCTCGACAGCGCCCCCCGCTTCAGGGCCGCGGCCACCGTCCGGGGATCGAGGTCCAACGCCTCCGCCGCACCGGGGCGTCCTCGCTCGCGCACCAGCTCCGCGAGCAGCGCCATCAGTCGCAGCTCGTGCTCCTCCGGCGCTCCCCCGCTCTCGGTGACCTCCGCTCCGACGGCTGCCGCAGGACTCCCTCCTGTTGGCCCGACGGGCTCCCGCGCACCCTTCTCGACACCGTGTCCGTCGCTCTTCCCGGGCATACAAAATGCTCCTTTTCCGCGTTCTCCGACCGGAACCGGCGGGACGGTGGACATCCCCGGGACCGGCAGGTTGCGTTCCCCGGAAACGCCCGGTTTCGCGGGCTCAGGACCGGCATCTGCAATTTGCAGACAGACCCTCATTCCCTGTACACGTCTGCGACTGGCAAACGGCCCCGGCGGCCGTGCAAGTGCGCCTCTGAGGAGACCACATGCGGCCTTGCGGCGGGAGGTCCTAGAAGGGGGTGCGAGCGTGAACCCCTGCGTACCCGGCCAGCCTCGGTGGGCGTCACCGTCGCAGCGAAACGGGAGCCCTCAGGGACTTGAAAGGGGCAGATCGGCGCGTGCGTGCGCGGCCTCGTAGACAAGGTCGTTGGTGAAGAGCGCGGCGCGATCCCGGCCTGCCGCGTAGCCACGCACCTTCCCGCAGCAGTCCAGCATGTCGCGCACACAGCGGTCCCAGCGACGCTCGGACACGGATTGCTTCCGCCGCGACGCAGGGTCGCAGTTCGGCGTGCAGCGCAGTTTCCATACGAGATCGACAGGCCGCGGGAGTCCACGAGGAGGCCAAAGGAGAAGTCCTTCGCTGCCCGCTCGAAGCCGTGGCCGAGATCGGTATGCCTCCGTCTCCAGAGCTGGTTGCCGGGGCGCGCGAACCCGTGCCCGACGCCGTGGGCGACGACCGGGCGCCGCCACTCCGGTTCGAACGGGTCCGCGACCGCGATGAACTTGCCGATGCGCATCTCCTCGAACGCACAGGAGGGTGAGCGCTTCACCACCAGCCCCGGGTCGCCGGTCGACGCCGGAGCGTCCACCTGGCCCGCAATCCCGGCTCTCGCCGCCACGCCGAACCCCGCTTCGTCGCTCGACTCACCGCCGGCTACCGCTTCCTGCGCCGCTGTTGGCGCACGAAGTCGATGAAGTGCTGTATCTCCTCCAGGTCCTCAAGGGGGAGGCCGGCCACGGAGTTGCGGAAGGAGACCTCCGCTTCGTCGAGCACTTCCGCTTCCACCACCTCCCGTCCCAGCAGCCAGTCGGTGCTCACCTCGCAGCGGGAGGCCAGCTCGACGAGGTGCTCCCCGCTCGGCTTGTTCTTGCCCGCCTCCCAGCACCAGACGGCGTGAGCGCTGACGCCAAGGAGCTCGCTCACCTCCTTCTGCGTGAGACCCACTTTCGTGCGCGCCTGGCGGATGCGGGCGCCGCTCTCCCTCCACCTGTAGTCCCGCTCCTCCGGCATGTGCGTGGGCGCCTCCTGACTCGTAGGGCGGCCAAGGATACCGAACGTCTGTTCTTGACTGCAACAAGAAGTCTAACTAACATCCTGCCCCTTATCACAAATTAGGGTACTGACATGCGAACACGCCCCCCGGTCCGGCTCAAACGCGAGGTGCTCTGGAAGCGCCTCGAGGCCCTCAATCGCTCGCAGTCCTGGCTCGCCCGCGAGGCCGGCATCACCCCCGGCTACCTCTCCGCCCTGGTCAACGAGGGACGCGCCCCCTCGGGCTCCGTCCGGCGGCGCCTGCAGGCCGTCCTGGGCATGAGCGGCTTCGACGAACTCTTCGAACTGGAGGACCGAGATGAGAACGACTAACCACCGCGAACAACCCGCGGTTGCGGCGCACCAGTTGAGGATCCGTGGTCGCCTGGTGCCCTACGAGACGGGCGAGCTCCCGGAGGACTTCCCCCAGCGCCTCTGCCGGCTGAGGGAGCGCAGTGGGCTCACCTGGACCGACTTCGCTGAGGCGGTCGGAGCGGACCCCAAGCAGGTGCTGCGCTGGCGGCACGGGGCGCACCTCTGCGGCGGCGCCCTGCACTCGCTCCTGCGGGTAGCGGGCCGCATACCCGGCGGCGTGATGCTGATCATGGGCGACGACTTCGAGCTCACTGGGCGGGAGGGCTGATGCCATGCCCCGCCGGCGCCGGCTCCCCCGCGAAGTGCACGTCTTCCCCGAGGACTTCCCCCGGAGTCTGGAGCGGTTCAAGGAGGCCTCCGGCCTGACCTGGACCGAACTGGCCCGGCGTCTCGGGACCAACTCCCTTACGCTCAGGCGCTGGCGCGGTGGCACCCGCCCCAACGCCCTGCACCTCCTCGCCCTCCAGGAACTGGCCGCGTCGCTGGAACTCACCCACCTGCTGCCCGTCGTGAGGGGTCGCCATGCCGGGCCGTGAGAACCATGTGCGAGCATTGGTCGAGGCGATCGCCCACCACCAGAGTGCCTACGGCTACCCGCCGACCATGCGCGAACTGATGAAACTGGTCGGGTTCAGCTCCACCTCGGTGGCGACGTACTGGCTGGATGTGTGTGAGAGCCTGGGCCTCATCGTGCGCGCGCCCCGCCTCGCGCGCGCGGTCAAGCTGACGGCGGCGGGACGCGCGCTTGCGAAACTGCCCCCGGAGCGGGAAGCGCCGGCGGCTCGCTAGCCGGGGTAAGGACAGCCCAAGCGCCGCTCGCGCGCGAAGCCGAAGAAGGTTTCAATCCTCGCCCACCGCTGAGGGTGGGCGCGACAGCTCGCGACCGTCATCGCCCGGATCCTCGCCCACCGCTGAGGGTGGGCGCGACCCCGTAACGCTATGAAGCGTCTCTCCCGGCCAAACTGGTTTCAATCCTCGCCCACCGCTGGATGGCCTTGCTGTACCCACCAGCGCTATCCGGGCCGCGAGCGGCCCGTCGCGAGGTTCGACATGCCCCGGGTCGAGCTGGCTGGCCCGGACGAATGTTCTCTACCGTGTCTGTATGCGAAGCGCCCCTGCGGGTTCCAGGTGGGGCCTCATGTGGGGTAGCCGCCGCGATGAAACGAGGGAGAATCAGCGTGGCCGCCCGCGCCCAACCTTTTGGCCAAGCATCGGGAGTTCCATCTGCTCCAGATCCGGGGCGGGCCGGCCTCGAAGACCTGCTCCTTGATGATCATACGGCCAACCCCTAGCATAAGAATGGGTTAGCCGACAAAATGTCAAGGTCCGGGGAGCACTGGCTCGCGGAAGGCTCCACCGACCATAGCATCCAGCGGGCATTTCGGCGGGAGGACAACTGGCATGCCAGCCGTCAAGCACGAGGAGTTCTTTCGCCGGCATCCGGTGTTCACCGGCGAGGAACTGGCCGCGCATCTGTCGGCGCGCGGTGGCACGGGCCCGAGGGCCCAGGAGGCGCTTCTCGCCTACCACATGAAGGCCGACCGGCTCGTGCGTGTGCGCCGGGGCCTCTACGCCGTGGTCCCACCGGGAGCCGACGCGCACTCCTTTCCGGTCGATCCCTTCGTGATAGCGTCTCGGCTGACCCGGGACGCCGTGTTGTCGCACCACACTGCCCTCGAGTTCCACGGCCGGGCCTACTCGGCCTGGGAGCACCTCACCTACCTGGCCGCACGCCCGTCCCCGCCACTGACGTTCCGCTCTCATCTCTTCCGGGGGACGCGCTTCCCGGAAGCGCTCGTGCGATCACGCAGCGAAATGCACGGTGTTTTGACCGCAGAGCGCGCGGGGGTTGCCGTGAGGGTCACGAGCCTTGAGCGCACGCTGGTGGACATGCTCGATCGTCTGCGCCAGTCAGGGGGCTGGGAGGAGGTCTGGCGCTCGCTCGAGTCGGTGGAGTTCTTCGACATCGAGCGGGTCGTGGAGTACGCCCTCCTCCTGGGCAACTCGACAACGGCCGCGAAGGTAGGCTTCTTTCTCGAGCGGCACCGCGAGCGGCTCATGGTCGACTCGCGCCACCTTGAGACGCTCCGCCGCCAGAGTCCGCGACAGCCCCACTACGTCGATGGTGCGAGAAAGGGAAGTGGCCGCCTCCTCTCCCGCTGGAACCTGGTGGCGCCACAGGAGGTCGTGGACCGTGCCTGGGAGGAAGTCGCGTGAGGGTCTCCCTCGAGCGACTCGCCGCGGACGCCGAGGCGACAGGCTTCCGGGCGGACATGCTGGAGAAGGTCGCGCACCTGCTGGGGCTGCTTGAGGCCATCCAGCGCCATCCCTTCCTGAACGGGAAGCTGGCCCTGAAGGGGGGAACGGCGCTCAATCTCTTCGTCTTCGACGTACCCAGGCTCTCGGTTGACATCGACCTGAACTACGTCGGCGCCGAGAGCAGGGAAGCCATGCTGGACGAACGTCCGAGGCTGGAGGAGGCGCTGCAGGCGGTCTTCGGCCGAGAGGACTTCGCGAGTCGGCAGCTCGGGACCGAGCACGCCGGAGGCAAGTGGACGCTGCGCTATCTGGCGGCTTCCGGTCAGGGCGGCAGGATCGACGTTGACATCAACTACATGTACCGCGTACCGCTCTGGCCCCTCACCACGATGGACTCGCATCGTATCGGCCGCTGGCAGGCGACCGGCATTCCTGTCGTGGACGTGCACGAGCTCGCCGCCGGCAAGCTGGCGGCTCTCCTGTCGCGTCGCCGCGCCCGGGACTTGTTCGATAGCCGCCACGTCCTCGCCATCGACGGTCTCGACCTCGACCGGCTCAGGACCGCCTTCGTCGTCTACGGCGCGATGAATCGCAGGGACTGGCGCACGATCTCAGTCGAGGACGTGGCTTTCGACCCAGCGGAGTTGGCGAGTCAGCTCCTGCCATCGCTGCGGACGGACTCTGCTCAAGCGAGCGAGGGAGCCAGCCTTGGAGAAGGGCTGGTCGACGAGTGCCGGCAGGTGCTCTCGGCGGTACTGCCGCTCAGCAGCGCGGAAAGGGCGTTCCTCGACCGGCTGCTCGACGAGGGGCAGATCGACGCCACCATGCTGACCTCCGCCCCGGTGCTCCAGGAACGAGTACGGGCCCAACCGCTGCTGGAGTGGAAGGCCCAGAACGTAAGGCGTCACAAGGGGTTGGCCTGAGCTGATGCTGGGGTCCCGGTCCCAGGCTTTCCTGCGCCCCGAGGCAGTCAGTCGGCGCGGGTACTGCGGGAGCTGCGCACAGGAGGTGGCGCATGCTATCGCTGGTCGAGACGTTCGCCTCAACCCTGGCCGGACTCCTGGAGACCTTCGTGCCCCCGACCTCCTTACGGCAAGACAGATAGTCGGAGAGAGGGCCGGCTCCTCTTCTCCACCTGGCGAGGAACCAGATCTCCATGAGCAGGAGCCCACAAGGCGGGACTTAACATGTAGCTGTCCTCTCGTTGGTGAAGGCAGTGGGCTCTCTGTTTGAGGCCCTCGCGTCGCCTCCATCGGAGCGGACACAGCCCCTCGCCGCGACCGTCAGCGAGCTAGGGCGCACCCTGAAGACGATTGAAGCGAACGTCAGGCGAGGCATTGTCGACGGGGACCGATGACGGTTCGCTGGAAGTGGGACTCGCGGCCCTGCAGGAGCATGCTGCTCTGCCAGAACTCCTGCGTACCCAGATCGAGGGCCTGTGCCCTCTTGCCCGGGGGCGCCATCACACCGTAGTGCTCGCGTACTCTGTGGAGTCCTCAAGGAGTCAGTGCGTCTCGCGGCTGCCAACGACCCACGCCAGACAAGGGCTTCAAGAAGGAGGCGTGCCCTTCTTCGCACGAGCGCGACGGTCATACCAGCATCCCCGACACTGCCGTAGGTGGTGCGAGCCTAGGTGACCGCCACCCTCGACCGCGAGACCAACCGGATCCACCCGGAGGCGGTACCCGACACGGGCCCGTTCCAACTCCGCCTGGCCGGAGCTAACGGCAGCGGCGTACGACCTTGTGCGCCTCTCGCGACTGGAGCCCGTCCCTCTGTAGGAGCCGAGCGGCGCTGCCCGCTACGTCCGAGGCCACTTCTTCAGCAGTCTACTAGCTCTACGACGATCGCAACCTCCCCAAGGGGCCCGGAAACTTCGCCCTTACCGACTTCGAGACTGCGTGAGGTACAGGCCCTACTACCAGACAAGAGCTGAAGCGGCAGCCGCCTCTGCGCGCGCCCCTTCGGTGTTTGAGTACCGTTGCATGCGAAACACCTCGTAGTCGGCCCACTTGTAGACGGCGAAGGCGGCATCTTGAGCACGACTTTTCTGTTGAACGGTTTCCCACCCAACCTTCGCGGATGCGTATGCCTCAGAGGCCACGGCCGTCGTGACGCGGCAGTTCCAGAATCTGAGAGCTGCTCTCCACGTTGACGCTACGTTTGGTCTGACAAGCGCCGGGTGAGAGTCAACGTCTTGGAGAAAGTTCACCATCGCTAGGGCGTCTGCGGCTTGTTTCTGGGCTACCTGCGTCAGCATGTGAGAGGGACGCTCCTCGTAGACGATAAGTTCGTTCCACTGAACCATGGAGTGGTTGAGCATGGCGATCGTCTTTGCACACTGGCTCGCCACGCTCCGAAGGTAATCATCGACTTGGGTCCAAATTGGCTGTGGAGCTTTGCCGGAACGAATGGATTGCAGCAGTTGACTCAGGCTCGGCTCGGCTATGGCAAAAGCTATTCCCTCGGTGGCTGCGTTGCCGGGCTTGCGGCTCACTACTCCCGCGATGCGACCGAGGGCATCCACGAGCGGGCCTCCGCTGTTGCCAGGATTCACCGACGCATCTGTCTGGATGTGGGAGATGCCCTCTTCGGTGAACGCCTGCGAGACGATGCCATGTGTGACCGTGGCGCCCTCGCCTCGCCCCATAGATGGAAAGCCAACCGCAAAAACAACCTCACCCGGGGAGGGTCCGACCGACCAATTCAGTGGCGGAAGTGAGTTGGGCGCGGAGGGGATCGCGACATCGCCACCGTTGAAAGGGTAGAAGCCGACAACCTGCGCCCAGATGCTGATGTGCGCGCTAGTGAGTCTGACCCAAGCTCCGACGCCAATGTCCTCGACCAAGTGCCCCGCTGTCACGAACTCCGAGTTGCTGATGCAGAAGGCGCTCCCGGTCTGTCCGTTGGTGGTTGTGGCCTTGACCGTGGCGATCACGGCCGATGCGACACCGTCGGACGGGCAAGGTTGGTAACCCATAGTTATCGCTCCCAGCTTGCTTGCAGCTGTCGTCCTGTTTCCTATCACGATCCGAGGCCCTGAGCGCGGAGTCAAGACCAAACCGGGACACAAAAGAGGGTCTCTGCAAAGGCTGAGGTGCTGATGGAAGCATGCCCCTGCTCGCAGTGGTTCCCCAGTCACCGCGTCCCCTCCCCTATCGTCCGCAGCCGCGCATGCGTCTGCATCACAAGGCACGTGCTCACCTTCCCTGCATCCGGCGAGACCTACCTCGCCATCGCCGGCCAGGTGATCGCCGCGGATTTCCCCGAGCCCGAGATGCGGTCTGAGGGGTACACGTGGGAGTAGACGGCACCGTACAAGTCGAGGAGCCACCAAGAACCCCGCCGCCTACCATCGTGACGCCGACAGCGACGCCCACGCCAACGGAAACCCCAAACTCACGCTGACCCTGAAACCCTCGACCACGGTCACGACTGCGGTAGATGTGTGCCCTGGGACGTCTGGTCTCTGCTGAACGAGACGCAGGCGAATCACAGGCCGGAGCAGGCCTGCTAAGTAAGCCGCCCTGCACCCAGTTGGCTTCGGGACTCCGATGCAGTCAGTAGGAGGGAGGGTTCGCGTGTGAACCCCCTTCGAGGCAGTTCCGCCCGGCACTCCCGCTCCCAATACTGAAGCGCAGGAGCTGAAGTGCGGCCAAGTCTGGACCGCTCTCGCTGTGCATTGCCAGCAGGGCCGCCACGGCTCCCTTGAGATCGACCACTTGCGAGAAGACGCGATGGAGAGCACGCCGGACCAGGGGACACATGCCGCCGGGCGGGACGAGACACTTGAGTCCGGCCTGCGGATGCTCGCGCGCCTGATCGCGCGCGCTCACCTGCGGCGTCAGAGGGCATTGGCTTCCGCTGCCCCCAGACGGAACCCCACTGAGGGCTCCGGCGAAACCTCCCCGCTTCGTGGCGAGTGCGAAGGCGCCCAGGGACGGCCGTCGTCGAGTTCGGACCGCTCGCCGCAGTGAAGAACGTCGCCGGCGGAGGGAAGGGTGGCGGTTGCGTCATGGTATCCTTTTAGATACCGTGATCAGAATCCAGAACCCGTCCCCAACCAGGAGGCGCCCATGCCCAAGATGGACTTCCAGCCCTGGCCCGCGAGGGATGCAGCCGCTGCCCTCAATGCCGCCTTCGCGACCGACGACCTGAGCCAGGTCATGGCCACGCTCGGGACGGTCGCGCGCGCGAAGAGCATGCGCCGGGTGGCGGCGGAGACGGGACTGGGACGGGAGAGCCTCTACAAGTCGCTGGCACCCACGGGCAGACCGGAGTTCGTCACCATACTCAAGGTGCTTCGCTCCCTCGGCCTCCGCCTGCGCGTCACACCCGCCGGGGAGACGCGGTAGGCTCCGCCCCACTAGGACAACCAGACCAGACAGGTACCTACACAGGAGAGGAAGACCGCATGCAGCAGCCACCAGCCCCAAGTCCGCCGCCCTCTCCCGGTACCCGTTGTCGTCGAGCTCGATGAACGCTTCGAAGTAGGCTTCGAAGGGGACGGTCTTGAACACATCCGGCAGACGCTCAGCCTGGCGGAAAAGGTAGACCCTCAGGCTGCTCAGCCGGTCCAAGATTGTGCCATCAAGGTCGAACAGTACGGCCTGCACACTGCCCATTAGGCCGAAGTCCCTTCCGCGAGCTTGGCGCCGCCCTCGCCACCCACGGCCTTGAGGCGAGTACGACGTTCTACAACATACTGGAGGGGCCGCTGCGATTCTGAAGAGAAGAGTCCTGGGCTTCTGGCCCCAGCCCTTGGTTCCTGATTGGCTAGAGCTCTACGGCAGTCAGCTTGGAGGGTGTCCTGGAAGGGCAGCGTCACGCTCTTCAAGGAACTCCATGTAGTCCAGCTGCCCCGGTGAGTACCCGAGATCCGTCAGGAGGGCAGCTGCCTCCGCCCGGTGCTGGGCGCCATGGAGGAGCACGCGTGTCACTCCGGATGAGAGGGTCTTCTGCGGCTTGTAAGCCGGCATGACGGCCTTCAAGTCCCTGTCCCCCAGCGCCGACAGGAAGGCCCGCGCTTCCGCCTGCACCATCCCCCAACGCCTCACGACTTGGTTGATGTTCCCTGCCGCCGGCCAGGGAGTCCTTGGCTTGAGTTGCCAGCGGCCGAGCCAACGACGCTCCGCGGAGATCATGTGATCGAGGGTTTCGAGCAGGCTCGGGGCTGTGCCCGAGGACCTGGAGGCCTCTTCGGGCGAGGCAGCGAGGGCTCGAGCCAGAAGCCGGTCGAGCGCCCACGCGTGGTGGTCGTAGAGCTGACGGAGGCTGGCGGGGTCCATCAGCGCATTCTAGGGAGGCGTCGGTGGGGATGCACCGGCCACGTTGTTGCAGTCGGCTCCTACAGAGCCAAGCTGAACACCAGGACGAATGCAGAGGATCGAGTGGGCCAGAGGGTCTGCCTCCAGAAAGACACTTTCGGAGAGTTCTCCGTCTTCAGCAAGATATACCTCGATGAAGTGGAGGACACCCTGCTTCCACCCCCCTAGGCAATAGTGTCCGTACCACACGTGTGGGATGTTGTTTCCCTTTACCGCACAGGGACTTTCATGACGGGTGCCACACTTCGAACGCCTCGCTCTCTACAGCGATGAAACCAGCCCCGGAGCGCGAGCTCAGTCTCAAGCCGCGGTGGATACGGCGCGTGGTTCGCTGAGGCATGTGGAGACCCAGATTCCCTCTCACATTGTGTCGGCCCTGACCCCCGGTGAGCCGCCTACCAGACAATAGCTGTTGGGGCGGTGCAAGTAGGTGCTAACCGAGGCCACCAGTTCGTTGAACAGAGCCTCGGGCGTGGTGTCGGAGTGCTCTCGCTCGACGCCCGACTAGGTCAGTAACAGCGCGGCCCCCGCTGTCCGCAACCAGTAGGAGTATGTTCAGGGTATGGCTCCAGATCCTTTGACAGAGGCGTTTGACGACCCACAGATTCCAGAGTTCGCTTCTTGGAGAAGCTATCGCAGATTTGAAGAGCGGGTCATGCTGCACCGCCGCCACATCTGGGATCAGGGCATCGACGCCTTTCTCGATACCGTAATGCGCACACGACAGAATCGGGATCGAGGGATTCGGAAAGATACTATTCTCTGGCGTGCCCAAATTGGTATTGACTACCATATTGAAAGAGATACAAACGGCGAGGAAGTGACCGAAGAACCGATTGGCCTATCCCCTGATAGGATGAAACCGGATGCCGGCCTTACGGGAGAGGGTCGGGCCAACTCATCAGGAATCCCCGTACTCTATTTGGCTTCGACAAGGCAGACGGCCATCTCAGAGATTAGGCCCTGGGTGGGATCCGAGGTTTCGGTTGCCCAGTTTAGGATCACTCGGCAGTTGAAAGCCATTGATCTGACGCAGGGGCACGGCAAGCCATCGTGGAGTGTTCTGACGCTGAATCAGATGTGGGGTAAGGAGGAGGTGAGCGCCGAAGACAAGGCTAGAGCCATTTGGAACGACATCGACAACGCCTTCTCCCACTCCGTAACACTGTCTGATGAACGGGAAAACTATGGGAATTACATACGTAAGTAGACGGGTTACCTACTAGCGCTTCCCACGACAATTCGTCGTTATTGTCAGAACAACTCGTCGTAAACTCGTCCGACACCTTTTATGATCCGGTCCTACGTTGCCTTTCTCTCGGCCATTTTGCCGGGGAGGAGGGTTGTAGGTGCGTTCCACGGACACTTCAAAGAAGGGAGATTTCCTCGTTGTCGAAAGGCGACAAGGAAACCGACAAGGATCGGAAGCAAGTGCGGCCTAAGCCGCGCTTCTTCTAACCCCTAGCCTTTCGGCGCTCTCCCTTACTCCTCCCCGGCATTGGCCGTACCCCTATTGACGCTCTGGTCGCGCCCGAGTGTCAAGGTATATCGGCTCCATCTATAGCCCAAGGGACAGCGCCGATCCAGACCGGTTCTAGACTATCTATGCGTAGATACAGTGGGGGCATGAAGCAGAAAGCCCCCGGCAAGTTTTACCGCAAGGGTTTGACGTTGGTGGAACTCACGCGAATGTTCCCCGACGATGCAACGGCGGAAAAGTGGTTCGCGGAAGTCCGCTGGCCGAACGGCGTTGCATGCCCGAAGTGCGGTTCGCTTGACGTGCAGGAAGGCGCGAAGCATCCCACGATGCCGTACCACTGCCGCGATTGCCGTAAGTATTTCTCGGTGAAGACCGGAACGGTTATGCAGGGTTCGAAGCTCGGCTACCAGGTATGGGCGATCGCGATCTACCTGATGAACACGGGTATCAAGGGCGTCTCTTCGATGAAGCTCCATCGTGACCTCGGCATCACCCAGAAGTCCGCATGGCACCTGGGCCATCGCATCCGGGAAGCATGGGATGCTGGTACCGACCCGTTCGTTGGCCCCATTGAGGCGGACGAGACCTTCATCGGCGGCAAAGAGAAGAACAAGCATTCCTCGAAGAAGCTCCGCTCCGGACGCGGCAGCGTCGGGAAGACGCCCGTTGCGGGGGTGAAGGATCGGGAGACGAATGAGGTAAGCGCCGCCGTTGTTCCCGGCGTGGACAAGGTAACGCTGCAGGACTTCGTTCTTGGGCGGATGGCCGAAGATGCAACGATCTTCACCGATGAGTGGGCCTCCTACCAGGGGCTACCGAATCATCGCTCGGTGAAGCATAGCGTTGGCGAGTACGTCGATGGCATGGCGCATACGAACGGGATCGAAAGCTTCTGGGCGATGCTCAAGCGGGGGTACCACGGTACCTACCACCAGATGAGCGCGAAGCACCTCGATCGGTACGTTACGGAGTTCGCCGGAAGGCATAACGATCGCGAGTGGGACACCGTTGACCAGATGCAGCGCATCGCGCGGGGCATGGTCGGTAAGCGGCTACGCTACGACGACCTTGCGGCGTAAGGGGTTCCTGTCCCCCTTGTGGTAGGGTCTAGATCTGGGAGGCCGGGAACCGCATACGAGACGGCCCCCGGCCTGGGATTTGGCCCCCGACGTCAACGCTTTACGAATGCGAGCGCGTCGGGGGCCTCGTCGTGCCCTCATTCTCTCACGCATGGGGATTGATCTTGCGCCGTTGAATCTTCACGGCGATCCGCGCGCCTAGAAGATCGCCTGAAAACAAGCGCCTACGAGAACGATCCCCACAAGAAGTGCCCCGCCCCCGATCATGAGGAGCAAGTAGAGCCCGCAACCGGCAACGCCTAGGTCGGCGCAACCCTTCGCAAGGTCGCCCGGTTCAGTCTCCCGACTCGGGCCGCTCATGGACTTACCGTCCATGAATCGCAGACGACTACGTTCTCATAGTTTTCGGCACAGTAGATACCCCGGAACTTTCGTTCTTCCGTAACCATCCACCCGATGCCTACGTCTGAGGTTGGGCTCCATGCGCCTAGATTCTCGATGGCCCCGGCAAGGATCGGAACGCTAAGCGGCCACCATTCGGAGTAGCTATGGACGGGCCGGTCGACAACCCCCCGGAGATAGAGCCCATCTTCGGGAATGTCTACCGAAGACCTAATCATCAGATCGCGGTAGTACCACGCCCTGGTCTTGCGCTCCCGCACGAAGGCGTAGAACAGAGCATCCTCTTTGGCTACGCCATAGAGGTCGGGAAGTGGATCGCTAACCGCTACAACACGGCAGGGGAAATACCCGTCCGAGAAGTCGCTCTCCTCCCGCTCGCATTCGTAAACGCGCCGGATACGATCCTCCCGCGAAAAGACCTGGGCATGCACGCTCCGCACCTCGTGGGGACGCACGATGTTTAGAAAGCGGGGGCAAGTCGCGGGAGGGTTGAAGGCAGCGGGCGTCCCTGTTTCGAGCCGCACCATATAGGCCATGTGCAGCGGCGGAATCGCAAGGTCGGACGTAATCTCGATACAGGTGAAATGCGCGCCCGTTACACCACTACCCCTGTAGAACTCGAACGAGATCTCGGGGGATTGGGCTACGGATGGGGTGGGGGCAAGTTCAGGTCGAGAGGTGCGCGATAACCATTCATGCCGGATAGACGTGAACCAAGGGGGGAGTATCCCGATCCGTACCATCTCGTCGATAAACGCCTGGTCGGATGAGTGTTCGCCCTCCCCGCCCGCAAGGGCAGGAACCCCCAGTCCAATAGCAATGACCGCTAACGCAACCGGGACGGCATGTTTCACTAGAGAGCCCCCTTGCGGACAGGTCCGGGTTGCTCGACACAAGCCATCCGTTCCAAGCGAACCGCAAGGGGGCACGAAGTCCCGAGACCTATGCAATTCGCCTGCGGCGGCTTTGGCTTGTGTCGAGCCGGGGGCGATGGTGGAGGAAGGCTAGGACGGGGTCAAGCGGTCGGGGGAGCTATCCCTGCTATGACACTGGGGCGGGACGCGATCTAGGCTCTAGAGGATGGGGAATGGGGCTCGTCTACTTAGGTATGTAATTCCCAAAACTATGTACCTACCCGCATCCTGGCAGAACTCTTCCAGCAAGCAGGCTATGACGCCATCGTGTACCGCAGCCAATTCGGTCAAGAAGGACAAGCCGGTTACAACATTGCTGTCTTCAATCTGGAAGACGCCGAGATCTTGAACTGCGCTCCATATCGAGTTGAAAGCGTCGAGGTCAACTTCGAGGAGCTCGGCAATCCCTGGTTTGCCAACCCCGAGTCGTCGCAGGATGGCGAAAACGGTGGATACGCCTAGGGCCATCCCAAGGCCAGCGACCGTTACCGGCGCTCCCGGAGCAGGGCGTTCCGGGCGGACATCGCCGCCGCCGTCCTGCGCATCAGCGGCGCGCTGACGCGGGCGCACCTGCTATTCCCAGGGCATTCGAGGCAGCCCGAGAGGAGGCCAACTCCCGCCACGTCGCCACCTCCGGTCCCGCCGTGGTCGAGGCAACGACGGGCGTGCTCTCCTCCTCATGGCGCCAACTGGGTGGGCATCGTCGCGGAGTCAGAACTGTACCGGCGCTACGCTCTGTGGGAGGTGACGTGGGACGACGTCGAACAGGGGTTCAAAGCGAGGGTTACCGCCTACAACACCTATCAGGCCGCGAAGTGTGACCTCTGGAGACTCCGAGGATACTCCGACGCCAACGGGGGCTTGTGAGGCAGTGGGAAGCTAGCCACAAGGGGACCGGTGAGGTTTGCTAGGGCAAGTGCCCGCCCAAAGCCGGCGGGCACTTACGGTGCCAAGTAGAACCTGAGGATGAAGGTTCTCGATTTTGTCCAGTCTGGTGGGCCTAACTTGACGGTAGGCAGTACCACCTTCGAACTGGCGATGCCGTTGTAGCACGCATCGCCGAGCACTCGAGGGACTTCCCATAGTCCGCTGTCGTTCCCGTCCGATTCTACCTGCGTGCGCCATCAGCGTCGCCGACATGCGCGGAGGGATCGAGGTGGCCAGCAACTCCGGGACGATGCCGTCACCAGCGAATCCACGTATCGTGACGCGTGCAAGCTGAGCCAGAGACACCTCGCGGTTGGCAGGTGATCGCGCAGGACCTAATACGCAGGGGAGTTTGCCTTGGCGGTGCTTGAGGAACTCCGGCAATCGGCCAGCGTCCGCGGCATCACGCCTGACGGCCTTGCCACGGTGGTGAACGTCGAGTGGTACGGCTCCGACGCGGTCGAACTCACCTACAAGGACGCCAGAGGGCGGGTCGCCAGCGAGTTGCTCTATCGCCACGACGAGCCGCGCATCGAGGTGGTCGAGGTCGGCCGGCCGTGGAGTTTCGACGGCGACGGGGCGCTCTTCCGCTTGGTGTCCGAGGCGCAGCGCATCGGGCTGGCGCACCTGTTCGACCCGGTGCTCGCCGTGCACACGTCGCTGGTCGAGCCGCTGCCGCATCAGATCACGGCGGTTTACGAGGCGATGTTGCCCCGGCAGCCGCTTCGCTTCCTGCTCGCTGACGACCCCGGCGCCGGGAAGACCATCATGGCCGGGCTACTCATCAAGGAGCTCATCGCGCGCGGCGACCTGAAGCGCTGCCTAATCGTCAGCCCGGGAAGCCTCGTCGAGCAGTGGCAGGACGAGCTTTCGAGGAAGTTCCACCTTCCCTTCGAGATCGCCACGAACGACAAGATGGAGGCGGCCCGTACCGGCAACTGGTTCGCCGAGAACGACCTCGCGATCGCTCGGCTCGACAAGCTGGCGCGCGATGAGGATCTGCAGGAGAAGCTCAGCGCGCCGGAATGCCGCTGGGACCTCGTCGTGTGCGACGAGGCGCACAAGCTCTCCGCCTCGTTCTTCGGCGGCGAGGTGCGCTACACGAAGCGTCACCGCCTCGGGCAACTGCTCTCAGGGCTCACCCGCCACTTCCTGCTGATGACCGCCACGCCGCACAACGGCAAAGAGGAGGACTTCCAACTCTTCCTCGCGCTGCTCGATGGCGACCGCTTCGAGGGGCGCTTTCGCGACGGCGTCCACCAGGTCGATGTGACGGACCTGATGCGGCGCATGGTCAAGGAGAAGCTGCTCAAGTTCGACGGACGCCCGCTCTTCCCGGAGCGGATCGCCTACACCGTCCCCTACAGGCTCTCCGACGCCGAGGCGCGCCTCTACCGCGCCGTGACCGCCTACGTGCGTGAGGAGTTCAACCGCGCCGAGGCCCTCCAGAACGACAAGCGCGCCGGGACCGTCGGATTCGCGCTCACCATCCTGCAGCGCCGCCTAGCCTCCTCGCCCGAGGCGATCTACCAGTCACTGCGCCGCCGCCGCGAGCGGCTGGAGCGCAGGCGGCGCGAGGTCGAGTTGATGCAGCGCGGGGCCGCTCCGCTTGACGCTGGCTTCCGACTGCTCGACGAGGACGACATCGAAGACCTCGACGAGGCCCCGGAGGACGAGGCCGAGGCGATCGGCGAGGAGGTGCTCGATCACGCGACTGCCGCCGAGACGGTCGAGGAGCTTAAGGCGGAGATCGCGATCCTGAAGAACCTCGAAGCACTGGCCGCAGAGGTCCGGCGCACCGGCGACACAAAGTGGAGCGAGCTGTCCAGGGTGCTCCGCGACGACGTGCTTACTCCTGCCGGCGTCGAGCGACGCGCGGAGGAATCAGCGCTGTACGACTCCGGCACGCCGCCCGCCCCGAGGTCGTCGCCGAACCAGAAGATCGTGATCTTCACAGAGCACCGTGACACCCTGAACTACCTGTACGACAACATCGCCAACAAGCTCCTCGGGCGCAGCGAGGCGGTAGCAGTCATCCACGGCGGGATGGGGCGCGAGGACCGGCGCAAGGCGCAGGAGCGCTTCCTGCACGACGCGTCGGTCCAGGTGCTGCTGGCGACCGACGCCGCCAGCGAGGGCATCAACCTCCAGCGTGCGCACCTGATGGTGAACTACGACTTGCCCTGGAACCCGAACCGCCTCGAGCAGCGCTTCGGGCGCATCCACCGCATCGGGCAGACGGAAGTCTGCCACCTCTGGAACCTCGTCGCCGAGGAGACCCGCGAGGGCGATGTCTACCGAACGCTTCTTGAGAAGATCGAGGAGGCTCGCAGGGCACTCGGCGGGCAGGTGTTTGACGTGCTCGGCAAGCTCCAGTTCGAAGGACGGCCGCTGCGCGAGCTGCTCATCCAAGCCATTCGCTACGGCGAACAGGCCGAGGTCCGCGCCCGACTCACCCAGGCCGTTGAGGAGGCCGTGGATCGTAGCCACCTTGAAGAGCTGATGGAGGAGCGGGCGCTCGCCACCGAGATGATGGATGCGGGCCAGGTGGCGAGCGTGCGCGAGGAGATGGAACGGGCGCAGGCCCGGCGGCTCCAGCCGCACTACATTGAGGAGTTCTTCACGGAGGCGTTCAAGCGGTTGGGCGGGACGCTCCGGCAGCGAGAGTCGCGGCGCTACGAGATCACGCACGTTCCCGCGCCCGTCCGTCATCGCGACCGCGTGATCGGCGGCGTCGAGCCGGTGCTCGAACGGTACGAGCGCGTCGCCTTCGAGAAAGAGCTGATCGCGCCTCAGGGCCAGCCGCTCGCCGCCTTCATCTGTCCGGGCCACCCGCTGCTCGACGCGACGCTCGACCTCACGCTGGAGCGGAACCGCGACTTGCTGCGGCGCGGCACCGTCCTCGTCGACGAACGCGACCCGGGCGTGGAGCCGCGCGTCCTCTTCTACGCCGAGCACGCCGTCCAGGACGCGAGCCTGCTGCCTTCAGGCGAGCGCCGCACGGTCTCGAAGCAGATGCTCTACGTCGAGCTGGACTCCGAGGGCGAGGCGCGCCACATGCAATACGCGCCCTACCTCGACTACCGGCCGCTGCACGAGGACGAGCCCGATGTCGACGCCTTCCTCGCACGCCCGGAGTGCGAATGGATCACGCGCGAGCTGGAGCAGCGCGCGATGCAACACGCGATCGCCAACGTCGTGCCTGGGCATGTCGCCGAGGTCCGCGAGCGCCGCAGCGGCTGGGTCGAGAAGACTCGTGTGGCGGTGAAGGACCGGCTGACGAAGGAGATCGTGTACTGGGACCACCGCGCCGCGCGGCTGGCCGAGCAGGAGGCGGCGGGCAAGCCCAACGCCCGCCTGAACGCGCAGGAGGCCTGGCGCCGCGCTGACGACCTGCGCGGGCGGCTGGAGCGCCGCCTTGCGGAACTGGACCGCGAGGCGCAGATCTCGGCACTGCCGCCGGTTGTGCTGGGCGGGCTGATGGTGGTGCCCGCCGGCCTGATCGCGGCGATGACCGGATGGCCGGCACCATCGGCTGCGTCCTCGCCGGACCGGCAGGCCGCTGCCGCACGGGCGCGCGCAGCGGTCATGGAGGTGGAGCGCGGACTCGGCTTCGAGCCGGTCGACCGCGAGTTCGAGCGGCTCGGCTACGATATTGAGAGCCGCGATCCGGGTGCGACGCGTGGGTTGCGCTTCATTGAGGTGAAAGGGCGCGCGGAGGGTGCGGACACCGTGACCGTGACCAAGAACGAGATTCTGTACTCGCTCAACAAGCCGGAGTGCTTCATCCTCGCCCTTGTCGAGTTCCTTGAGGACGGTGGGGAGCGTGTGCGTTACCTCCGCCAACCGTTCCGCCGCGAGCCGGACTTCGGAGTGACGAGCGTGAACTACGACCTCGCGGAGTTGATCGCCCGTTCGGAGACGCCGTCGTGAGGCGCTACCCGCAGGCCTTCAATGGCGGTCTGGGCCGGACCCGAGACCACAAGAAACTGCGCCAGTCGGCGCTCCTGTGGAATCGCACGAGGCGACGATGACAAAGTACTTCAGCGACGATGAGAGGGGTCCAACGCCACAGGACAGGGACGAGATTAGCGACGTAGCGTGGGGAGGGATTCTTGCTGAAATCCGTCGATGTGCGTCGCTCGGCGCGTTCGGATTGAATTACCCGGACATGTGCCCAGACGGGCACTACGTGGTCGGTACAGACTACGGGACGTTCCAGGCTGCCATGCTCGCGGAGATTCCGGGGCTGGCTCACGACCCTTCAGGCTTCTCAATCCTGGGCTCCATGCACCCTTCCGGCGGAGAACTCCCCTCGTCGTATGACATTCTCGACCTCATTCAATTCTGTTGGACACACATTGCTCGACCCGAACCCATGGAGTCCCACAGCTTCTTCAGACATGACCATCTAGCCTTCAATGCCGAAGCCGGGAAGACCGAATTCACGGAGGCCATGCAGAGGATTCTCCAGCGAAACGGGCTGGCATTCGAGCTGTTGGCAGACGGCTCGATTAGAAGAACAGTCCCCAGCGCATTCCGCGGGTCGCTAGGGCAGACAGACTTCGCTACGGGTGACGGCGAGCTCGATCGTCTGCTGGCTGCAGCGCAGCGCAGATTCTTGGAGGCGCGTCAGGATGCTCGTCAAGAGGCGCTGGAAGCGCTCTGGGATGCATGGGAGCGACTGAAGACCCTCGATGGCGGCGGCGACAAGAAGTCGCGCGTCGCACTGATGCTTGACGCCGCTGCTGGATCCCAGTCCCCTCGCTTCAGGGACGCGTTGGAGCGCGAAGCCACAGAACTCACGGGGATTGGGAACAGCTTGCGCATACGTCACTCTGAGACAACCCAGGAAGGGTTGGCACGACCTGAGCACGCTGACTACCTGTTCTATCGGCTCTTCAGTCTCATCCACCTAGTCTTGACTACGCGGAGCGCGGCATGACGCTCCGGAAGAAGCTGATCGAGGTGGCGCTGCCGCTCGACGCTGTCAATGAGGCGTCGAAGCGAGAGATGGGAGGGCGGCTCCCTCTCGGCCATGCCGCAACGCTGCATCAATGGTGGGCACGCCGACCGCTGGCCGCTTGCCGAGCGATCGTGTTCGCCAGCATGGTGGACGATCCGGGCTCGTTGCTGGATGAGTTCCCATCCGAAGAAGAGCGGGACGCAGAGCGCGAACGTCTGCACGACCTCGTCAAGCAACTGGTGAGATGGAAGAACACCGACGATAACAGCAGCCTGCTTGTCCGATGCCGTCGAGAGATCGCGCGATCGGTGGCGCGGGGTCGCGGCGAGAGTGCGCCTGAGACCCCGGACGAGGTATTGGCTTATCTCGGAACTCAGGCCGTCTACGATCCGTTCGCAGGGCGCGGCTCGATCCCCGTGGAAGCACAGCGGCTCGGATTGCACGCAATCGGTTCAGACCTGAACCCGATCGCGGTGCTCATCACCAAGGCTCTGATCGAGTTGCCGGCTACATTCCAAGGGCACCCGCCAGTCAACCCCGCCGCTGCGACGGGTACTGCGTCGTGGCGCGGCGCATCCGGCCTCGCGGACGACATCCGCTGGTATGGACGATGGATGCGCGAGCAGGCATGGACCCGTATTGGTCGCGCCTATCCGCGAGCGGCACTGCCCGGCGGCGGCGAAGGCGATGTGCATGCGTGGATCTGGGCACGCACGCTTCCGTGCCCGAATCCGGCCTGCCGCGCCAGGATGCCGCTGCTGAGCACGTTTCGCCTCTCCGGGAAGAAGGGCGATCAACACTGGATCAGGCCGGTCATCAACCGCGATGAGAGTGTCAGCATTTCATTCGAGGTGCAAAGTCACGATGACGGTGTGCCGGCCCGAGGGTCCATAGGCCGGACGGCCGCGACCTGTCCCGCGTGCAGTGGTGTTGCGCCCCGGGCGTATCTTCGAGAGCAGGCTCAGGCAGGGAAGATGAGCCAGCAACTCGTCGCGATGGTTGTTGAAGGGAACAACAGGCGCGTGTTCGTGTCGCCTGATAGTGAACACGAGCGAACGGCGCTTGATGTGGAACCGAGTTGGCGTCCCGAACAGCGCATACTCGAAGCCGCCCCCAACGTTCATTCTTGGCGTTATGGCATCACGCACTGGCACCAGATGTTCACGTCCCGGCAACTCCTTGCCTTGACAAGCCTCAGCGATTTGCTGGTGGACGCGAGGGGCCTCATCGAGGAGCACGGGGCCGCGGCAGACTATGCAGACGCAGTCGTAACCTATCTCGCGCTCGCGATCAGCAGAACGGCGAACTTCTCGTCGAGCTTCTGCAGATGGAAAAACGCGCCGACCACGCAAGCGATGTCGGTCTTCGCGAGGCCCGCCATCCCGATGGTGTGGGACTTCGCAGAGACGAATCCCCTGCTGCCATCCGACGGTGTGTGGGACAACCAGACTAGAAGCGTCGCCGCTGCGGTTGCGGCGACTCCCATAGATGTGCATGCGGGAAAAGCGCATCAGGCGAGTGCCGCCACGACCATCCACTCCAAGGAGGGGCCTGTCATCGTGACCGACCCCCCGTACTACGACAACTACAGCTACGCTGAGCTCTCTGACTTCTTCTACGCGTGGCTGCGGCCCGCTCTGCGCGAAGTCTGGCCTGATCTATTCACGGGCATCTCGGCTCCCATGCAGGAGGAGATGATCGCCGCGCCGCGGTTCGAAGGCCCGAGGGACCGCTTCGAGAGACTCTTGAACGACGCGCTCACGCTGATGCGTGAGCGCTGCAGCGACGAGTTCCCATCGTCGATCTTCTATGCCTACAGGCAGCAGGAGATGGACCAAGGCAGGCACGCTTCGACTGGCTGGGAGACCATGCTGTCGGCACTCGTGGAGGCCGGATTCCGGGTTGTCGCCACTTGGCCTGTGCGAACGGAAACCGGGTCGCGGCCGAACGCGCAGGACACCAACTCTCTTGCCTCATCGGTCGTCATCGTCTGCCGCCCGCGCTTGGACGGGGCGCCCACAGCGACGAGGCGAGACTTCGCGGAGGCACTCCGCTCCGAATTCCCCGCAGCACTGGCCGAGTTGCAGAAGAGCAACATCGCGCCGGTCGACCTCGCGCAGGCGTCCATCGGTCCCGGCATGGCGGTGTTCACGCGTTACCACGAAGTGCTCAACGCTGACGGCAGCAGGATGTCAGTGCGGGATGCACTGGGACTCATCAACGCCACGCTCGACGAGGCACTGGCCGAGCAGGAAGGCGACTTCGACGCCGACAGCCGCTGGGCGCTCACCTGGTTCGAGCAGCACGGCTACGCTGAGGGCGAATACGGCGTGGCCGAGCAGCTCTCGAAGGCGAAGAACACGAGCGTCGATGGCCTCGTCCGCGCCGGCGTAGTCGAGTCGAGCCGTGGCAAGGTCCGCGTCCTCAAGCCGTCCGAGTTGGCGGATGGGTGGGATCCGGCGACGGACTCGCGTCTCACAGCCTGGGAAACAACTCAGCACCTGATCCGCGCGCTCGAGTCGGGTGGCGAGCCCGCTGCGGCGGTGCTCGTCGCGAAGCTGGCGGGCAAGGCCGAGACCGCGCGTGAACTGGCCTACCGCCTCTATGTTGTGAGCGAGCGCAAGCGCCGCGCGCAGGACGCCCTCTCCTACAACGCGCTCGTGCAGTCGTGGCCGGAGATCGCGCGGCTCGCCAGCGAGCGGCGCACGGTCCCCGAGACACAGGGTACGCTGGATGTTGAGGATCGCTAGGAGCGACGGCCGCAGCCCACTACAATCGGGATTGAGGCCATTCCGTCCGTCGATGGCAGGGCCAGGGAGCGGAAGCATGACGACGCAAGCGCAACAGGCCGCAACGCACGGCGAGGCGATCGTCGGAGCAATGGTTGATCGGCTCGTGGAAGAGTTCGCCCCGGAGCGGGTCATGCTCGTCGGCTACCGCGCCACCGGCAACGGCGACTGGTACCACGTCGACCTCCTGGTGGTGAAGTCCGACGTGACTGACGCGAGAGAGGCCAAGCGCGAGATGCGGGAGGCGCTAGGCGGAATGGGGCTGGCCAAGGACATCTACGTCAACACGCCCGAAGGATTCACGCGCGCCTGCAAGAGCCCCGGCCAGATCGAGTCCATCGCCGCCCGCGACGGACGGGTGCTATATGAGCGAGGGTGACGAGCCAGCAGAGGATGCGCTCCGCTGGCTGCGCTTCGCGCGCGCGGACCTCGGCGCGGCGCGCCAGTTCCTCGGTGACGCCGCAATACCACCGCACCATGCGTGCCTGCACTCCCAACAAGCGGCGGAGAAGGCGCTGAAGGCGCTCCTGCGGGCACACGGCATCGCGTTTCCACCGATTCACGATCTCGAGCAGCTGCACGACCTACTTCCGGCAACATCAGCGTTGCCCGCCTCCCGCCCGCACCTTGACCGGTTGACCGACTGGCACATCGAGGCTCGCTACCCCGGCCCGTGGGCCGAGCCCACCATGGCGGATGCCGAGCAGGCCGCCTCGATCGCTGCGGCCGTCAACGACTACGTTGTCGGTGAATTCGGGCGTCGCGGCATAGCCGTCGAGTAGGATCGGGCGCATGGCGATCACGAACCATGAGCGCGTCGGCAAAGCCATGGACCTGCTGCGGGACGGACTTGGGCCGTTCGTGGAGCGGGAGTTCCGCAGCGCCTTCGGGCCGAACGACGCACTCACGCGCGCTCGCGCCTACTTCTACTCCGACAGCCGCCTCTCCACCGACCGTGACTTCACCGAGTGGGACAGCGCGGCGCTGCTCAACCTGATGGTCTACTCGTGGCAGGACGTCTTCGGCCAGACTCTCGGCCGCACCGAGCGCTCGATCGTGGGCGAGTTGATCGACTGGCGGAACGAGTGGGCGCACCAGGGCCGCATTTCCAGCGACGATGCAGAGCGAGCGCTCGACTCCACCGCGCGACTCCTGACGGCGATCTCCGCACCGCAGGCCGACGAGGTGGAGCGCATGCGCGGCGAGCTTCGGCGGCTGGTCATCGACGAGCAGACGCGCAGCGAACAGCGGCGCGCCGGCGGCTCGCTCATCGAGTCGGCCGCGGCAGAATCCCTCAAACCGTGGCGCGAGGTCGTGACGCCGCATGCCGATGTTGCCAGCGGTGACTACCAGCAGGCTGAGTTCGCCGCCGACCTCTGGCAGGTGCATCTCGGCGAGGGCGAACCCGAATATCGTGACCCTGCCGAGTTCTTCCGCCGCACCTTCCTCACAGAGAGCCTGATGCGCCTCCTCGCCGCCGGCGTCCGCCGCGTCGCGGGCGAGGGCGGCGATCCCGTCGTGCAACTCCAGACGAACTTCGGTGGCGGCAAGACGCACTCGATGCTCGCGCTCTACCACTTGTTTTCCGGCACGGACGCCGCTGGCCTCGCGGGCGTCGACACCGTCATGGCCGAGGCGGAGGCGACCAAGCTGCCGATAGGGGTGAAGCGCGTCGTGCTGGTCGGCAACAAGATCTCGCCGGGCAGCCCCGTCACGAAGGACGACGGCACGGTCGTGCGCACGCTCTGGGGCGAAATGGCCTGGCAACTCGGCGGCGCCGAGGCGTACGCCCGCGTCGCGCTCGACGACGAGCGTGCGACGAACCCGGGTGACGCGCTGCGCGGGCTGTTCAACGACTACGGCCCCTGCGTCGTTCTCATCGACGAGTGGGTCGCCTACGCGCGCCAGCTGCACGACCAGCCGGACCTGCCTGGCGGCGATTTCGAGACGCAGTTCACCTTCGCGCAGGCCTTGACGGAGGCCGCGCGCGCCGCCTCGAACTGTCTCCTCGTGATCTCGCTTCCCACCTCCGATACGGGGGGATCGCAACTCGCACAGGCCGACGACGTGGAGGTCGGAGGTGTGCGAGGTCGCGAGGCACTCGACCGCCTGCGCAACGTCGTCGGGCGCGTCGAGGCGGCGTGGCGTCCGGCAACCGCCGAGGAGGGGTTCGAGATCGTGCGGCGGCGGCTGTTCGAGCCGCTCACCGGGGCGGACACTTTCAAGCAGCGTGACGTGACTGCGCGCGCCTTCGCCGAGCTCTACCAGGCACAGCGCGACGAGTTTCCTTCGGAGTGCCGTACGGCGGATTACGAGCGGCGCATCCAGGCCGCCTACCCGATTCACCCCGAGGTCTTTGACCGTCTCTATGAGGACTGGTCGACGCTCGTCAAGTTCCAGCGCACACGGGGCGTGCTGCGGCTGATGGCAGCCGTCATTCACAGCCTCTGGGAGCAGGGTGACCGCAGCCCGTTGATCCTTCCCTCGACCGTGCCGATCGATGACCGCCGCGTCGAGCCGGAGCTGACGCGTTACCTCTCCGACCACTGGACGCCGATCATTGCGAGCGACGTCGACGGGCCGAACTCGCTCCCGCTGAGAATCGACGGGGATGTCGCCAACCTCGGCAAGCTGCACGCGACCCGCCGCGCGGCGCGCACGATCTACCTCGGCTCCGCGCCGACCGCGACGGCGACGAACCGCGGCATTGAAGACCGCCGCGTGAAGCTCGGCTGCGTGATGCCGGGGGAGTCGCCGCAGGTGTTCGGTGACGCCATCCGCCGGCTGGCGTCGCAGGCGACCTACCTCTACGTGGACGGATCGCGCTACTGGTACTCGACCCAGCCGACGGTGACGAAGCTGGCCGAGGACCGAGCGGAGCAGCTCGAACGCAACCCCGACGCCGTTCACGCCGAGTTGGCGCGCCGACTGGAAGCAGACCTCGGGCTGAAGCCGCGTGACGAGCAGCGCCGCGGTGGCTTCGCTCGCGTCCACCTCCTCCCGCGCGACGGCGGCGAGGTGCAGGACGAGCTCGAGACGCGGCTCGTGGTGCTCGACCCCGAACACGCCCATGCGCGCGGGCAGAGCGACAGCCCGGCCGAGGCGGCAGCGCAGGCGATCCTCGAGTCGCGCGGGAACGCTCCGCGCCTCTACCGCAACACGCTCGTCTTCCTCGCCGCGGACCGCGTACGTCTCCAGGACCTCGACGAAGCGCTGCGCCGCTACCTTGCGTGGCAGTCGATCCTCAACGAGCAGGTAGAACTGAACCTCGATCCTCATCAGGTGCGCCAGGCCGTCACGCAGCACGAGTCGGCGAACGGGGCCGCGACTGCGCGGCTGCCGGAGGCCTATTGCTGGCTGCTTGCGCCGGCACAGAAAGAACCTTCCGGGGATTTGGAGTGGCAGGCTACGCGTCTCTCCGGCTCCGACCCGCTCGCCGTGCGCGCGGGGGCGAGGCTGCGCCGCGACGACGCCGTGATCGCGAACTTCGGCCCGACGCTTCTGCGGAAGGCGATCGACGACGTGCCGCTGTGGCGCGGCGAGGACCATGTCGCCGTGCGCACGCTCGTCGACGACTTCGCCCAGCAGCTCTACCTGCCACGCCTGGCGGGGCCGAGCGTGCTCGCCGACTCGCTGCGCTCGGGCGTCGCGCTACTGACGTGGCAACTCGACGCGTTCGCGTACGCGGAGTCGTTCGACGCCGAGGCCAAGCGCTATCTCGGCCTGCGCGGCGGACAGCACGTCGCGCTCACGCCAGACGACGCCGGGCTCATCGTCAAGCCGGACGTCGCACGACGCCAGATGGACGCCGACATTCCGCAGCCCCTGCCGGGCGATGAACCAGGTGTCCCCTCGCCGGATGGCACAACCGAGACGCCCGCCGACCCCGCAACAGTCCCCGATGAGCCCTCACCGGGCGGAACGACGCTGGCGTACCGCCGCTATCACGGCGCGGTACGCGTCGATCCCACGCGCGTGGGCAGAGCAGCGAGCCAGATCGCGGAGGAGATCGTGGCCCACCTTGTCGGCTCCCCCGGCGCCGAGGTAGCGGTGACGATCGAGATCGAGGCGCGCCTGCCGGACGGCGCGTCTGAGCAGGTCGTGCGCACGGTGACTGAGAACGGCCGCGAGCTCGATTTCGAATCCGGGTCTGGCTTCGAGCGTGATTGAGAGCTCTCCAGTGGATGCAATGGGCGGCGCGACTAGCGGCTCCCTGCCCAACCAGGCCGTTGAAGGCATCAAGTCGGTGGGGGTGTTCCCGTGACTGGAGCCGCGCTCACGAGTGTTCTCGACGCCCTCGACTACCGGGCTGACGAAGGCCTGGTGACGTCAGATACTCCAGAGGTCGGCGGCGGCCGCGCCTATGTGTGGCAAGAGATCCGTGACAAGCTCCAGATAGATGCCGCCTATTTCCACGGGAACGTTCCAGCTGTCTACTTCAAGGAACTATCGACTGTCGACGACGACTATCTCTGGGACCTTCACCGCTCACTCTGGAATCACAATCGCGCCCCGCTCCTGATCGCTGTGTTGCCACGAGAGGTGCGCGTTTACAATTGCTTTGCCCCACCTACGCGCCGCTCGGACCAACTGACACTCGACAATCCAGCCCTGCTCAAACAGGCGCTCCATCAGGCCACGAATGCTCTCGCACTTCGCCAGGAGCTGTCCGAGTACCGACGACGGGAGATCGTGTCGGGACGCTTCGTCCAGACGCAACGAGGACGCTTTGACCGAAGGCAACGGGTCGATAACCGTTTACTCGAGAATCTTAGGCACCTGCGGCGCCAGCTTATCAAGACAGATGGATTGTCCGCTCAGGTGGTGAACGGTCTCCTGGGAAGGTCGATCTTCGTCCGCTATCTGGAAGACCGCGGAGTGATCACCCAGGACTATTATGGTCAGTTCGGCAGCGGTCGGTCATTCCATGCCATTCTGAGAGAATCGCTGGACGCGACCTATCAACTTTTCGATGCACTGGCTAGGCGCTTCAACGGCGATCTCTTCCCCGTCGACGCCTTAGAGCGAGAGGAAGTGAAGCCAGAACATCTCCAACGCCTCGGGCGCTTCTTGGACGGAGAAGAAGTATCTTCTGGACAATTATATTTCTGGGCATACGACTTCAAATACATCCCGATTGAGTTGATCAGCGCGATCTACGAGACATTTCTAGACGAAGACCGTGAAAACCATAGTGCTTACTACACCCCTCCTGAAGTCGTTGATTTTGTACTCAATGAAGTGCTTCCAGACGACGCGGATCCCCAAGACATCAAAATTCTGGACCCGGCATGCGGATCGGGAATCTTTCTCGTAGAAGCGTATCGGCGATTAGTTACACTTCGCCGACATGCCCATGATGACCGTAACCTGAGCTTCGACGAACTCAGTGACCTCTTGACGACATCTATCAATGGAGTGGACCTAAGCGAGGACGCGATCCAGGTAGCGGCGTTCAGCTGCTACCTGGCTCTCTTGGACTTCCTCGAGCCTAAGAGCATCTGGGAAGGGGTCCGCCTCCCAAGCCTGAAGGGTGCCAACCTCTTTGTCAGTGACTTTTTCGATCCAGACGCTCCGTTCAACGAGCAACGTTACGATGTCATAATAGGGAATCCTCCCTGGAAGAGTCAGCTAACAGAACCTGCAGCTGACTACATCCAACGCAACGGCTACACGATTGGCGATAAACAAATCGCGCAGGCCTTCCTGTGGCGAGCACCAGCATTGCTAACTGAAGCGGGCCGAGTGTGCTTGCTGGCTCCGAGCAAAGGTGTGCTGTTCAATCAGAGCGGGCCGCACCGAGAGTTTCGGCGCAGCTTTTTTGCGGCCAATCAAGTAACACAGGTCGTTGATTTCTCGGCTTTCCGCCGCTCGCTCTTCCGTGAGGCCGTTGCGCCGATGGTCGCGGTGTTCTTTGAAGGAGAGTTATCCGGGCATAGTGAGGGTGATGGATTGACCTATGTGGGCCCTCACCCATCGCCGCTAGCCCAAGGTTTGGCGGGAATCGTAGTGTTCGGCGACGAAGTGAAACGGATCCCGCGTGCCCAAGCTAGCAGCCATCCCTATATCTGGAAGGTAGCACTGTGGGGCACGCCGCGGGACCTCCGGGTCCTTGATGACCTCGCTGAGCGGTTCCCTTCCTTAGCGGAGGTCGGCCAGAGCCGTGGCTGGGTGATCCGTGAAGGGATCACGGTCAACGGGCGCAGTTCGAATCACGCCCCGGAACTTGCGAGGATTCGGTACGTACCGGCCAGTGCAGTACAGCCGTTTCATGTTTCCTCAAGTCAGGAAGAGCGAATCGATCGCGAGGTGTTTCATCGACCAGGTGACGTTCGGGCCTATCGAGGGCCACACACTCTTCTTCGAGGCGGGGCTATCACCGGCGGAGTCTTGGCAGCCGCCTTTCTTCCAGATGATGCGGTGTTCAAGGATGGGGTTATCGGCATAGCAGGCCCTCGCGACGACACGAACTATCTGAAGGTGGCGTGCGCCTACGTGAATTCGTCACTGGCGCGCTACTATCAGTTCCTAACCGCTAGCACGTGGGGAGTAGAGCGCGATGTCGTCCGATTGACGGAACACAAGAGGCTCCCATGTGCGATCCCGGTGGAGGACGCGGACCTGCTCGATAGCATAGTGGCTCTAGTTGACCGGGTGCAGCGACCGGTCATCGGCGGGGACTGGCGCCGTGAACTCGATGAGCTCGTCTACAGGGCTTACGGCGTGACTTCGTCTGAACGACAGACTATCGAGGACTTGCTCGGCATAGCCGTCGATCGCCACTACCGCGGCCTGCAGGGGACTGGCTTCGAGACGCCGTCGGCTGACGATCTGATTGCATATGCCCAAGCCTATACGGATGTGTTTGAGACGAGCACCGGAGGGAACAGAGCGCTGCGCCCGGTCGTTTATGTCGGCAGTCCACCCTATCGAGCAGTCTCGTTCCGTCTCGCTCCGAGTGGTGCTGATGGGCGACGCCCGCAGCTAGCCTCTGAGCCCGAGCTTGAACAACTCCTGGTGGAGTTGGAGCGAGTCGCGACGGAACAACATGGGCGAAGCTTGTACTTCCGAAGGAACATCAAGGTGTACGAACCTGAGGCGATTCACGTGGTGAAGCCTGCCGAACGACGGTTCTGGACAAGATCGGCCGGCTACAACGATGCCGACGAGACTATTGCCCAACTGCTACGAACGCTCGCTCCAAGTCGTGATGGAAGAGCGGAACGTACTATATGACGGCTCCTGACTTTCGGGACTCCCCCCTTGGGTCGCCAGGTCAGTTAGCCCACGAGATATCCCCCGAGATCGAGCAGGCGATCCTCCAGCTCGTCGTGGACGGATTCGAGCGATGGCAGCTTGGGGGATTCAAGCGGTTCGGGGATCACGAGGACCACTACACCGTTCGCTTGGTCGCATGCATGAGCGAAATCCGTCGGGAGCGGAACATGGCGCTGGTGCCACGGTACCAGTATGTGGAAGCGTCGGATGAAATGTTGCAGGGTCGGGAGGATCCCGCCCATGCGCCCCGCATCGACATGGTGATTGCCCGGGACTCTTTCGCCGAGGACGCCTACCTCAGTATTGAGTGCAAGCGCCTTGCCCTAGATGACTTGGCTCGGCGCTACGTCGTGGATGGGCTCGACAAGTTTGTCCGAGGCTACTACGGAGCAGAGGCGCAGACGGGAGCTATGGTGGGCTATGTCATCAGTGGGACTGCTGATGCACTGCTTATGCGCATCAATGCTCGGGTCGAAGAGGCTCCACGGATGGGTTCAAGTCATACCTTGGTCCCCGCTGATCCCATTGGATGGCTCGACAACGTGTTCTCATCGAATCACGCACGGTTCGCGCCGCTCCAAGCGATTCGTATTACCCATCTCCTCTTCGATATGCGCGAGGTTGGGCCGTCGCCATAAACTTAGCGGCCGAGCCACAGCCTGCGCCAGCGTGTCCTTTCGGTACGCCATGAGACTACTAAACGGGCTGCATCTGCCGTGCCGGTTAACGAGGAAAGCGCCTGCACATGGACCAGCGCGGGGGCACCGCCACAATCGGCGATGCCCCAGCGTGTCCGCCTAGCGGGGCGCTCCCGCGAGCGCCCCTTCCTGCTCCCGCTCCAGCGCCCACTCGAAGCGGGAGAGCGTGGGAGCCTCGTCGCCCCGCTGGCGCTTGGCCGGCTCGTCCGGCTCCCCGGCCATGAACTCCGCCCAGGAGAACAGCGTGCGCTGCCGCTCCGGGGCGTTGTCGCGGGGCCCGTTCGCGCCCCCACCGGCGGCAACGGGCTCCGCCTCGACGATCACCGGCTCGAGCTCGTGCCAGCCCTCGTCGACCAGCAGCGCCTCGGCCTCGGCCGCGACCTGCTGGGCCTGCTCGAAGACCGACTCGACCGAGCCGGCGTCCTCCTCGCCCGCGACGATCTTCCTCGCTAGGGCGAGCATCAGGTCGTCGCCGTCGTCCCCGTAGGCGGCGAGGCCGTCCTCGGGCAGCTCGCCCTCGACGGCGAGCGACGACTGGAGCTTCTGCGCCACGAGCTTGAGGGCATCGGCCTGCAGGGTGTTCCGGTAGGCCATGAAGACGACCTGGACGGGCTGCGTCTGGCCGATGCGCCAGGACCTGCGGGAGGCCTGCCGCATGGTGTAGACGGAGTAGCACGTCCCAGCCCAGACGATCGCCGGGAGCGACGAGATCCAGTCGTCTGCCTCAGAGCGGTGAGGGAGACCTCCGGCGGAACGGCCTGAAGCGCGAGCAGTCACTGCGGACTCGCGGCCCGGCCCTCCCTTAGTCGCGGGCAACCACGCCGAGGGTGTAGGAGCCGCTGTCATAGCCCCACACCTCGAGGTAGTGCGTGCCCGAGTACGTCGCCTCCCAGTAGATGCGCGCGCCGAGCGAGTCCCCGTAGTCGTCGTTGAAATCGAGTTCCCGCCAGTCGGTGTCGTAGAGGGTGACCACCGGGTCGCTCAGCGTCCCCGGTGAGACGTCGATCTGGTAGAGCGTGCCCTGCTCGGCCTCGAAGGCGAAGACGGCCGCGAAATCGGCAGCGTCGAGCACGGCCTCCACGCTCGTCCCGACGGCGACCGTCGTCACGCTCGTCCCGACGGCGACCGGGGTGGCGTCCTCGCCGGGGAAGCTGAGTGACCCGGCGCCGGGGACGAGCAGGTGCGGAGCGCAGGCGAAGAAGCCCACGCCCAGCTCGGCGGCCGCGATGACGCCGCCCGCGGCCACGGCGGCGAGCTGCTCCCCGGCGTCCACACCGGCAACCCACTCCCGCATGCAGGCGAGCTCGTCCTCGCTCACGTCGCCGGGGCCGGCCCCGGCCTCGTCGAGCATGGCGAGCAGCAGCAGGTCCGGCACGCAGCGCGCCATGCGGACGGCGATCTCGGTGTCCAGGGCGCCGCCGCCGAAGACGTTCCAGTCGAGGCCTGCGAGCGACTCGCGCAGGCACGACGCCTCGGCCTCGTCCAGGTCCCGCCCCAGCGCCGCCCCGAACCCGAGGTCGAGGACCATGGCGGGCAGGCAGGTCAACAGGGGCGCGCTGAAGGCCGCCTCAACGGCGTCCCTGCCGTCGCTCGTCTCCCCAGCGCCGATCAGCGCAGCCGCGTCGAGGTCGCCGAAGGCCGCTCGCAGGCAGGATGCCTCGGCCTCGCTGAGCGTCACATCTCCGCCGACCGCGCTCACGACGTAGAGCGCGGGGACGCAGCCGAACAGGTCGATCGTGAACGTCATGCTCGCCAGCTCGCCGCCCGTGCGGAGGGCGACCCAGTCGGCACCATCGAGGGCCTCCAGCAGGCACGCGCGTTCGTCACCATCCAGGTCGGCGGCGTCCAGCCCGGTCGCCGCGAGCATGAGCTCGAGGAACACGTCCGGCAGGCAGGTCAGGACGGCGCCCGTGAACTCGGCGAGGGCGGGGTCGCCCTCGCGCTCGGCGGCGACGAGGGCGGCGACGTCGGCGCCGGCCAGCGTCGCCCGCAGGCACTCCCGCTCGTCCGCGTCCGGCTCGACATCGTCCTCCGCCATGCCGGCGAGCAGGACCTCCAGGAAGACGGCGCGGGCCGTGACCGGCGCGAGGCAGGCGAAGGCCCTGGCCTCCCACTCCGCGCTGTCGCCCCCGTCGATTGGCCGCGCCAGCGTCTCGTCGAGTGCGTCGCCGAACTCGTCGCGGAAGCACGACTGCTCGGCGGCGGTGAGCGCCTCGAACAGGTCGCCCCAGCGGGTATCGCCGTCGATCGCCGGCCCGGGTGCGGCGATCTCGCCCGCAGCGACGGGAGCCGCGCCCGGCGACGGGGAAGGGGAAGGAGCAGGAGCGGGGTTCGCCACGGCGGTCGCTGTCGCCGCAGGGGGCGACGCGGCGGGCGTCGCGGGCGACGGTGAGCCGTCAGGTGCGGTCGTGGACTCACCCGTGCAGGCCGCGAGCACGACGGCCGCGGCCAGCACGGCCGCCACCGCCAGCCAGAG
>MKWU01000533.1_pt1 | contig 72050 bp, 65 predicted proteins | sample 809101 | NCBI WGS metagenome assembly MKWU01 (sample SAMN05860141, study PRJNA318959) | sponge metagenome | host: Aplysina aerophoba | place: Slovenia: Piran, Adriatic Sea, Gulf of Piran | collected 2013-05-07 | reverse complement strand
ACCCTTCGGGCGGCGCTGTCCGGCCGACAGGGTGCGTCGAGGCGCTTGCCCGATGTCCCCGCATCGCGCCGCGCGCCTCTCCTGCCCTGTCCGCCGGACAGCGCCGCGCAGGCCATGACCCTGGCGGGAAATGCGGGCTAGGCGGCGTCCTTCCGGGCGGTGAAGGTGAGGCCCTTGGCCGCGAACTTCTCCTTCAGCCCCGGCCCGATGGCGTCCAGCTTGACCGCGCTGGAGGGCGCTAGGTCGATATCGGTCATGTCGTGCACGCCGCCGGTGATCAGCACCTGCAGGATGCCCTCCCCGTCGCCGATATTGCGGAAGGCGCGGTTGACCTTCGGCGGCACCGAGATGGTGTCGAACTCGCCGAGCTCGGCCCGCCCGCTGCCGTCGTCGTTCCAGGTCACCTCGAAGCGGCCCTTGAGCACGGTGAAGGTCTCGTAGGTCTGGAGATGGGCGTGCAGCGAGGGGCCCTGGCCCGGCGGGCAGACGGCAATCGTCATGGTCATGCCGGCGGCATCCACGATGGGTGCGCCGGTGTTGATCGGCGTGTCCACCTCGCCGCCGAGGCCGATCACCGAGAGCAGCTTGCGCGCGTAGACGACGTCGTTCGCCTCCTGCGGTATCTCCGGGTCCTGCTGGATCGGCAGCGGCTCCAGCGCGCGATAGCGCGAAATCCGGCTCTCCATCTCGTCCGGCGTGATCTCGATTGTCTTCATCGTATCCTCCCCGGCGCTTCGCCCGCGCCGCAGCGCGAATGGTAGAGCGAACGGGGTCGGATTGGAATCGCCCTACGCGCCCGCCATCAGGGCGTTCATCTCCGGGTGCAGGATGACGCCCCTGGCGAAGCCGTAGGCGCCCCCATCGGCGAGCTCGGCCGCGGCGTCGCGCGCCAGCGTGGCGTAGGCGAGCGAGAGCAGCCCGCCGATGCTCACCCGGGCGACACCGAGCCGCTTGAGCTCCGGGATCGGCGGGGAGACCGCGCCCGCCAGAATGTTCACCGGGCCGTCGATGCCCTCGACCAGGGCGCCGATGGTCTCGGCATCGCGCGCGAAGGGAACGAACAGGCAGTCCGCGCCGGCCTCGCGAAAGGCGTTGCAGCGGCGGATCGCTTCGGCGAGCGCCTCCGGGCCCGTGCCGCCGCGCAGGAACACGTCGCAGCGCGCGTTGAGGACGGCCGGCACGCCGGTCTCGTCCGCCGCCTCGCGCCCGGCGGCGATCCGCGCCACCGCGAGGTCGAAATCGAGCAGCGGCTCGGACGAGCGGATCGTGCCGTCCTCGATATTGAGCCCCACGGCCCCGGCCTCGACGGTCGCGCGCACGGTGTCGGCCACCGCCTTGGGCTCGGTCCCGTAGCCCGCCTCCATGTCGGCGGTCACCGGCACGTCGACGCGCTCGGCGATGCGGCGCACCATCCAGAGCATTTCCTCGCGGGGTATGTTCTCGCCGTCGGCATAGCCCATCAGCCAGGCGATGCCCGCGCTCGAGGTGGCGATGGCGGGATAGCCGGCCTCGACGACGATGCGGGCGATCGACGCATCGGAGGCGTTGACCAGGACCAGCGGTTCCGGCCCGTCATGCAGCGCCCTGAAGGCTTCCGCCTTCGCGACCTGTGCGGAATCCGCCATCCCCCGTCCTTTCAGATGTCGAAGGCGGGCACCTTGCCGCCGCCGGCCATGGCGAGCACGCCCTCGATGACGGTCTCGGGTTCGGCAACCCCGCCGAAGCGCAGCAATTCGCGCGCCTTCCGCGCCATCGCGTCGCCGTCGAGCGCGGCTTCGGGATCGCCCTTGCACTGCCGGCGGGCGGCACTCACCCGCCTGCCGTCGGAGAAGGCCACCGTCACCGCGCCGCCCCAGGCGGCAGGATAGTCCGACATGTAGGGCTCGCCCGCCCCCACCCTCACCCGGGAGCGCAGCCCGGCGAGCCGGTCGCGCGCGCCGGCTTCGAAGGACTCGAAACCGACGGCGCCGTCGGCGAGCGCCGCGGCGATACAGTGCTGGAGCGAGAACTTCGCCTCGTAGGGCGAGGTCGGCGCCGGCCGGTCGCAGACATCGACCGCCGCCCGGTAGGTAGACGCCTCGATTCCGGCGATTTCCGCCGCGTCGACCCGCGCCGAGAGTTCGAGCGCGGCGTCGATCACGGGATGGGTGTGGCGGCAGGACGGCCAGGGCTTGATCGAGGTCGCATGCACTTGCCACGGCGCATCCGGGCGGCGCAGCACCGCGTCCGGGTCCGCGTCGGGGCAGGCGCCGGCGTAGAGACCCTGCGGCCCTTCCAGGATCGCCGGCGGCCCGGCGAAGCCGCCCCCCCCAAGCTCCGCCCCCGCCCCCCCCCCGGGCCCGCGCGGCCCGCCGCCCCCCCCCCCCGCCGCAAGCTCCGCCGCGACCACCCCGGCTTCCGCCGCGCGCCCGGCATGGAAATGCTTGCTCATCGCGCCTGTGTTGAGGAATTCCCACAGCCCGGCAGACTGGGTCCCGGCATTGCCGAGCGCGTGGACCGCAGCCTCGTCGTCGAGCCCGATCAGCGAAGCGGCCGCCATCGCCGCGCCGAAGGGTCCGCAGGTCGCGGTGTTGTGCCAGACCCTGTAGTGGGCCGGGCCGACCGACATGCCGACCCGGCAGACCGCCTCGAAGCCGTGCAGCACCGCGCGCAGGAAGGTCTCGCCGTCCGCCTCCTCCCCGTCGGCGAGCGCCAGCGCGGCGGGGATGACGACGCATCCCGGATGGGTGACCGAGCCGCGATGCAGGTCGTCGACCTCGAGGACGTGCATGCAGCCGCCCATCACCAGGGCGCGGCGCCCGGGGTCCCGCCGGTCGGCGCCCCAGCGCCGCAGGATCCGCCCCGGCTCGGTCGCCCGGCCGGCCAGCATGTTGGCGATGCCGTCGAGCACGATCAGCGCCATCGCGTCGAGATCGGCCGGCGCGATGGATCGCGCGCGGATCAGCGGGACCAGCCCTTCGGTGAGCGTCGGCGCGGCCGCCGGCTCGGCCGCCGGCCCGCGGGCCGCCGGGGGGGCCGTGGCGGCGTTCACGCGCCGCCGCCGGGCGGTGTGTAGTCCGGGAAGCGGCCGGAGACGTCGAGGTCGAACAGCTTGCGGGCGTTCTCGCCGAGGATGTTGCGCTTCGCCGTCTCGTCGAGGAAGGGCAGGTCGTAGATCACGCTCGGCAGGTCCATGTCCCAGTGCGGGTAGTCGGAACACCAGCAGAGCTGGGTCTCGGCCTTGATCATCTTGAACGTCATCTCGAGCACGTCGAGATCGTTGGGGACCTCCATCGGCTGCGACGAGTAGTACATGTCCTGCATGTACTCGCTCGGCAGCTTCTTCAGCGACGGCGCCTCGGAGCTGCGCATCCGGTAGTCGTTGTCGAGGCGCTGCATGAGCCACGGGACCCAGGCGAGCCCCGATTCGATCCACACCACCTTGAGCCCGGGGAAACGCTCGGGCAGGCCGTTGATCACCCAGTTGGCGCAATGCATGGCGTTGTAGATGGTGAAGCCCATCGCGTGGGTGACGAGGAACCGGTTGGTGGCGCCGAGCAGCGGGTCGTTCCAGTTATAGGAGGCGTGGAAGGCGAGCGGCTTGCCCATCTCCTCCATCAGCCGGTAGGTCTTCATATAGGCGTTGTCGTAGACCGGCTTGTAGCGCGTCGACACCACCGAGAACCCGACCACCCCCTTCCTGTCGCCGAACTCCTCCACCATCCTGTAGGCGGCTTCGGGGTCGTTGAACGGCAGATAGAGCATCGAGGTGATGCGCTCGTTCTGCGGCAGGATCTGTTCCACCAGCCAGCGGTTGTAGGCGCGCGACATCGCGACCTCGATCTCGGGCTGCGGGTGCAGGCCGAGGAGCAGCATCGGCGTCGGGAACATCGAGACATAATCGACCCCCATCGCATCCATCCACTTGAGCGACAAATGGACGTCGCGGTGGGTGCCGTCGGCCGGCGTCTGCTCCAGCTTGCGCAGCGGGTAGCGCATCACCCGGCCCGAGACGTCCTGGTAGCCGACGACGCCCGGGAGCAGCGGCGTCTGCGCCCCGGTGCCGCTGCCCGAATAGAGCAGCCCGGTCTGCTTGATCACCGGGTCCTCGATGTACTGGATGATGTCGCGGAGCGACTCGTTCTCGTAGTGATGGCAGTCGACGTCGACGATCAGCACGTCCTCCAGCTTGCGCCGGTCGCGCTGGCGCGCCGCGTTGATCAGGAGCTTCTTGGTGTCGAACTCCTCGACGCTCATCTTGTGGATGTCGCTTGTCGGAATATCCATTTCCCGTCTCCGTCAGGCGCCCGACCAGGCTTGCCACATGCCGAGCTCGAACAGCTCGACATTCACCGCCCGCAGCATGGCGGTGCACATGATCATCACCGCCGTCGCCGGCATCGCGCGGTCGTCGACGAAAGGCGACCAGCGCTCGCCGACCTGGAACTTGACCGTGTAGAGCCTGGTCAGCGCGGTGAGTCCCTCCTGGATCAGCGCGTCGGGCGGCTCCTCGCCCTCCTTGAGTTCGAGCATCTTCTCGGCGAATGCCTGGAGCTTGCCCGTCTCCTCCCCGACATCGGCGAGCAGGTCGCCGAACTCGTCCTCCGGCTGCTCAGGCGAGGACATAGATGCCGTCCTCCTTCTCGACGACGTCGTATTTCCGCAGGCGGAATGTCGGATCCGCGACCATCACGCCGCTCTCCAGATCGTATTCCCAGCCGTGCCAGGGGCAGACGATGTGCATCTCGTCGTGGTTGAAGCGCATCCCCTGATAGGTCTTGTCCTCGGCGATGACCTCCTCGACCTTGGCCATCAGCAGCCCCTCGCAGGCCGGCCCGCCCTGGTGGGCGCACAGGTTCTGGTAGGCGAACAGCCGCCCCCTCACCCGGTAGACGCCGATCTCCGAATTGCCGTTGGGAACGATCTTGCGCTCGCCGTCGGGCAGGTCGTCGGACTTGGCGACAAAGATCTCCTTTGCCATTCCCGTCTCCTCCTGGTCAATCCTGTGCCGGCGCCTCAGTTGGTCGCGACCGAGAGGCTGTGCGCCCCGGCCCCGCCCTGATGCCGGTTGGCATAGGTCTGCAGCCGCGTCATGCCCATATTGGCGAGCGCGGCGAGCGCGAAGATGATCAGTATGATCGCGTACATCTCGGCGATCCTGAACTGCTCGTAGTAGTTCCCCAGCCGGTAGCCGAGACCCCCGTCGGCAAATTTGAGCTCGGCGACCAGCACGCCGATGACGGTGATCGCCATGCCCAGCCGGAGCCCGGTGATGACCGGGTTCACCATCGCCGGGATGTAGATCTTGACCACCGTCTGCCAGCGGTTGAGGTTGAACGACTGGCCGACGCGGAGCAGCACCGGGTTGATCAGGATCATGCCGAGCGCGGTCGAGAACACCACCGGGAAGAACGCCGACAGCGCGCCCTTGGCCATCTTGGAATCGATCCCGGTGCCGAAGACCAGGAACAGGATCGGCAGGAAGATGATCTTGGGCGTCGAGCCGATGGCGTTGAGATAGGGCTCGATCGCCTTGCGCAGCAGCGGGTTCACCCCCATGGCGATGCCGAGCGCGAGCGCGATGGCCGAGCCCACGATGAAGCCGACGATGTGCTCGGCGAAGGTGATGCCGAGGTCGCGATAGAAATCCGCCGCCGTGACCTCGCCCCACACCGCCACCGCGATCTTCCACGACGACGGGATCACGTCGCCGTAGAGGATCTCGAGAGCGCCGAGCGCCGCCAGCCCCTCCCACGCCACCAGCAGACAGATCACGGTGAGGACGCGGATGCGGAACACCGAGGCCTCGCGGTCGGTCGCGATCGCGGGCGCCGCGGTTCGGACTACACCGGCCTGAGCCACTTCTCGATCCTCCCGAAGCCCCAGTAGAAGAACACGCTGACCAGGATCACCGCGACGATGCTGGCATAGGTGCCGGGGGTATCGAAGCGGAAATACATTTCGGAGACGATCCGCCCCAGCCCGCCGAAATCGATCAGGTACTCGATCGCCACGATGTTGACGAGAGTATACATCACCCCGATCCGAATGCCCGTGAAGATGGTCGGAACGGCGCTCGGAAGCTGGATCTTCCAGAACATCTCGCGATCGGAGACGTTGAAGCTCCGCCCGACGTTGAGCAGCGTCTGCGACACGCCGAGCAGGCCCTGGCGGGTCTGGATCACGATGGGGATCGCGCCCGGGATGAAGCCCATCATGATCAGGGTCAGATAGGTCCGCCCGAAGATCACCAGGAACAGCGGGTAGAGCAGCACCGTCGGCGCGGCGAAGGCGGCGGCGAGCCAGCCCTCATAGGCGATGCCGTAGCGCCGGTTGCGGTAGAGGAAATAGCCGAACGGCACCCCGATCGAAAGCGCGATCGCGGTCGAGGCCGCGGTCATGCCGAGGGTGACGAAGAAGTTGCCCACCAGGTCCATGTCCTCCTGGACCGGCGGGAAGGCGAGAAAGGTGTCGGACGGGCGGGGGACGACGAGTTCCATCACCATCCCGGTCTCGACCGCGATCTCGAGCACGCAGAGGAACACCGCGACCCCGAGAGCGCCGACCAGGACGGGCGACTTCGACAGCCTGAACGAACCCGTCATCCCGCGCCGTCCGTACGCGGCGGACTAGATCGGCTTGTTGCCCATCGGATGCACCAGCTCGTGGAGCTGTTCCGCGGTGAGCAGCTTCTTGATCTTCTTGTTCTCCAGCGCGATCTGGTTGATCTTCTCAAGCCCGGCGACCGGCAGGAAGGTCGAGGAGTTGAGCGGCGTGTCCATCGGCGCCGACTTGATGTCCTCGTAGTTGAGCTTCCAGCGCTTGGCATAGGCCTGGAGCTGCTCGTCGCTCGAATAGGTGCGCGCCTGGCCTTCCGTCAGCGCGTTCATCAGGCGCCTGGCCGCGTCGCGGTTCTTTTCGAGCCAGTTCACGTTGGCCACGATCACCCGGATGGTGGTGCCGGTCAGCGCCGCGGCCGCCGCCCCGGTGCCGATGATGCGGATCTTCTTCTCGCGCAGCAGGTTCTTGTTGAGCGGGAAGACCGACCACCCGGTGGCCACCTGGCCCGACATGAGCTGGGTGCGCGAGCCCGACGGCCCGCCGACCGAGACCGCCTTGGCCGGGACGTTGAGCGCTTCCTTGATGAACAGCACGGCCAGGTTGGTGGTCGAGCCGGGACGCGAATAGACGAACTCGTCGCTCGCCTTGAGGTCCTTGAAGCTCTTGATCGGGCTGTCGGTCTTCACATACCAGTAGAGGTCCGGCACGCCGCGGATATTGCTGCCGAGCACGCGGACCGGCGCTCCCTTGGCGTAGGCCGAGACCACGCCGAGCACGCCGTTCCCCCAGACCACGTCCTGGCTTCCGGTGATCACCGCCTGGAGCGACGCCGCGCCGCCCGAGCCGTGGATGATCGAGACGTCGAGCCCGTATTTCTCGAAGATCCCGTTCTCCTTGGCGGCATAGGGATGCTCGGTCTCGAACACCACCTTGGTGCTGTTGACCATGCGGACCTTGTCGAGCGCCGCGACGGGCGCGGCGGCGACCGCAACCGCCATTGCGGCCAGCGCCGCCGTCTTCACATATCGAGCCATTGTTTCCTCCTGATGTACAGCCGCGACAGTCTATCCGAAACGCGCGACGGCCGCGAAAAGCCCCCTACCGCCCGGCGAGCTCGGCCTCCGATTCGACCATCCCGCGCGACGCCTCCTCGCGCAGCAGGGTCCACAGCCTGCCGACATACTCGCCGAATTTGGGCGTCGAAATCACCTCCGAGGAGCGCGGGCGCGGCAGGTCGACCGAGATCACCTCCTTGATCTTGCCCGGGCGGAACGACATCACCACCACCCGGTCGGACAGCTGGACCGCCTCGGTGATGTTGTGGGTGATCAGCAGCATGGTCTGGTTGAGCGCCGCCCAGATCTCCAGCATCTTGTCGCCGAGCAGCATGCGGGTCTGCTCGTCGAGCGCGCCGAACGGCTCGTCCAGCAGCATGATGCGCGGCTCGTAGGCGAGCGTCCGCGCCACCGCCGTGCGCTGTTTCATCCCGCCCGAGAGCTGCGCCGGGTAGTGGTTCTCGAACCCGTCGAGACCGACCAGGCTGACGAATTTCCGTGCCTTGTCCTCGCGCTCGGGCTTGGCCATGCCCTGGACCTCGAGCGGGAAGGCGACGTTGTCGAGCGTGGTCCGCCAGGGGAAGGTCGATTCCTCCTGGAACACCACCCCGACATCGCGATGCGCGCCGTCGACCGGGCGCCCGTCGATCCGCACGCTGCCCTCGTACTGGCCGATCAGCCCGCCGACGATGTTGAACAGGGTCGACTTGCCGCAGCCGCTCGGGCCGATCACCGAGACGAACTCGCCCTGGGCCACGTCGAGCGTGACCCGGTCGAGCGCCTGGACCGGGTTTTCGCTGTCCAGATCGTAGGTCTTCGAGACCTCGGAAATCTCCAGAATGTTGGCCATGGTTCTCCGCACCGCGCCCGCGTGGGATCATGTTTCGTCGCTGGCGCGGCCACTGTCAACGGCGCGGCAGACCCAACTACCGGAGCACCCCATGACCGAGCGTTTCGAGACCACGCAGGAAATCATCCGCGCCGCCCGCGCGAGCGTCAGCCAGCCGGTGTGGAACTACATCACCGGCGCCGCCGAGACCGAGACCACGATGCGGCGCAACCGGCACGCGCTCGACCGCATCGCCTTCCGTCCCCGGGTGCTGCGCGACGTCTCGGAAATCGACGTGAGCGGAACGCTGCTCGGCCACTCTCTGCGCATCCCGGTGCTGCTGGCCCCGATCGGCTCGCTGCAGACGATCACCCCGGACGGCGCTATCGCCGTCGCCCGGGCGGCGGCCGGTTTCGGCACGCTCCAGATGGTGTCGACGGTCACCCAGCCGGGGCTGGAGGAGATCGCCGAATCGGTCGACCACCCCAAGATCTTCCAGATCTACATCCGCGGCGACGATTGCTGGATCCGCGACCTCGTCGCGCGCGCCCGCGACGCCGGCTATGCGGCGCTGGCGCTGACCGTCGATTCGGCGCATTACGGCCGCCGCGAGCGCCAGCTGCTCTCCCGCTGGCTGCCGCCCAGCGTCCGCACGCAGACCGGGCGCGAATGGCAGACCAGGATCACCTGGGAAACCATGGCGATGATGAAGGAACATGGCGGGCTTCCCTTCATCCTAAAGGGGATCCAGACCGCCGAGGACGCCGAGATGGCCGTCGAGCACGGGATCGACGCGGTCTACGTCTCCAACCACGGCGGGCGCCAGCTCGACCACGGCCAGGGCGCGATCGACATTCTGCGCGAGGTGGTGGCGGCGGTCGACGGCAGGGCGGAAATCGTGCTCGATTCCGGCATCGCCAGAGGCACCGACGTCCTCAAGGCCGTCGCGCTAGGCGCCGATGCGGTCGCCATCGGCCGGCTCCAGGCCTGGGCGCTCGCCGTCGGCGGCACCGCCACCCTGATCCGAGCGCTGGAAATTCTCGAGGCGGAGATGCACAACGCCATGGGGCTGGTCGGCGTCACCGCGCTCGACCAGCTGGATCCGGGCTACGTAACGGAGGCGCCGGCAGTCACCGAAGCGACCGAGCTCGGCGCATTTCCGCTGCTGGGGGAGGAAATCAGGCTCTAGTACAATCCTGGATAGAATCCCGCCGAACGATGTATGATGGCCGTCAGCCGAGGGAGCCGACGATGAAGACGATCGGCGCAACCGAATTCCGGGACCGCCGCCTGGCGTTGCTCGACGACCTCGGCGAGGACGGCCTCGTAATCACCAAACGAGGAAAGCCCGTCGCGCGTCTGCTCCCCTTCGAACGGCGGCACGCCGGGTTGATCGGCAGCCTGCGTCATAAGGTGGAAGTCCGCGGCGATGCCTTCTCGACCGGAGTCGAATGGGACGCGGGTGCCGAATCCTGACACGCACCTCATCCTGAGCAGCGCGCCGGGGCCGGCGTATCGAACGACCTGCAGTGACCGGCCCCTCCCCGCGTCATGGCCGGACTTGTTCCACTGCTGTCCGGTTCAGCTTTTCGACGCGGGCTTTGCCCCGATGGGCGAGACCGTCGCCGCCCTCCCCTTTGTCACCCCGGACTTGATCCGGGGCCCAGGGAAGCCGGGCGCGGGCGGTGCTTGTGGCCCTGGGCCCCGGATCAAGTCCGGGGTGACAAAGGGGGGGACAGGGATGGCAGGTGTGCCCGTGCCGCAATCCGTGTCCCGATCCGGCGGATGGGCCGGTAACCCTTCTGCACCAACGTCTTGCGCCCGATCCAGCCAACTAAACCGGACAGCAGTGGATCAAGTCCGGGCGTGACGAATTGGCGCCGCCTCAGCTCGCCGTGCCGGTCGACGCCTCGCCGCTCGCGCGGGTCACCATCGGCGCGCTGTAGCCCGGCTGGACCACCACGTCGAGCAGGAAGGGCTTGCCGCTCTCGACCGCCGCGATGGCGGCATCGAGCGCCGCCGGGAGCTCGCCCGCGGTCTCGACCGGACCCGCCGCGTCGACGCCCTGCGAACGGGCATAGCCGGCGAGGTCGATCGCCGGGTCGTCGATGCGCTGGCCGATCCAGCGGTTCTCCACCGGCCGGTTGCGCTCCTTCGCCATGGCCTCCTGGTGGACCTCGTCGTTGAAGTTGGACCGGTTGTTGGACACCACGAACAGCACCGGGATGTTGTAATGCGCGGCGGTCCACAGCGCCGAGCCGCCCTGCATGAAGTCGCCGTCGCCGAGGATCGCCACCGGCACCCGCCCCGATCCCATCAGCGCGAGCCCGGCGCCCACGGCATTGCCCGGGCCGGAGCCCAGCCCGCCGCCGCCATCGTTGCCGAGGTAATCGAGCGGCTCGGCGAAGTGGTACGAATCGCCCGCCCAGCCGAGCGGCACCCGGGTCAGCGTGATCTTCCTCTCCCCCTTGACCCGGTTGAGGGCGCCCGCGATGTCGCGCGGGGCGATGGGCGCGGAGGCATCCTTGGCATCCGGTTCGGCGAGCGGCACCGGATCGCCGCCGGCGAATCCGGGCTGGCCGCCGAGCCTTTCCTCAACCGCGGCGAGGAGCTGGGCCGCGAACGCGTCCGGGTCGGCGAGCAGGCGCTGGTCGCCCACGGCCAGCCCGAAATGGTCCATCGACCAGCCGTTATGGACGTAAGAGTCGAGCGTCACGTCGATCACCCGGGCCTCGACGCCGTAGCCGAGGCCGAGCGCCTTGAAGGTGCCGGCGAGGTCGATCCAGTCGAGCACCAGAAGCGCGTCGGCGTTGCGCACGAGGTCCTCGCCCGGCCCGCGCACCCAGTTCGACGGCGGGCCGGCATGCAGCGGATGGCCGGTCGGGAAGGACGCGGACGTCTTGAGGTCGGTGACCACGCGGGCGCCCAGCATCTCGGCGAGGCGCACGCGGCGGTCCCAATCCTCCTGGCCGCGCGAGACCCGGCCGATCATCATCACCGGGCGCTCGGCGGCGACCAGCGCGTCGGCCGCCCGGGCCACCGCCTCGGCCGAGGCATGCGGCGTCTCCGGCACGTCGAAGCGCGCGGCGTCCGGGATCGTCACGTCCCCCTGGAGGCGGGTCTCCTGCAACCCCGCGTCGAGGCAGATATAGACCGGGCCGCGCGGCGGCGTCTTCGCCATGATGCCTGCGCGCAGCATGGTCTCGACGATCGCCTCGGCGGAACGCGGCTCGTCGTCCCACTTGACGAAGTTCCGCAGCATCATGCCCTGGTCCTTGGCGGTGTGGATCCAGTCGATCCACGGCCTGCGCAAAGGCGCGTCCACCGGCCCGGTCGCCCCCATCACGTAGACCGGCGTGCGGTCGCACCAGGCGTTGAACATCGCCATCAGCCCGTGCATCAGCCCGACATTGGAATGCACGATCGCCCCCATCGGCTCGTCCGTCACCTTGGCGTAGCCATGGGCGATGGAGACCGCGTGGTCCTCGTGCAGGCAGAGCAGCATCTGCGGGTCCTCGTTGCCGAGATAGTTCACGATCGAGTCGTGGAACCCGCGATAGCTGGCGCCCGGGTTGAGCGAGACGTATTTGATGCCGAGCCGGCGCAGCATCTCGGCCGCGACGTCGCTGGTCCATTCCATCTGGCGGTTGCCGCCGAGTTCCGGGCGGTCGAATTGCAGCATGTTCATCGCTCAATACTCCGGTGACCTGAGGGTGAGAAAGGGAAAGGCGGACAATACCGAGGGTTCGCGCACCGGCGGGGCGGGGTGGAGGAAGGTCGCGTCGAGCCGGTCCAGCCGGGTCAGCCCCATCAGCCCCATCGAGATGCGCATCTCCTCTTCCAGGAGTTCGAGGACCCGGACGATGCCGGGCATGCCGGCGGCGGCGAGGCCGAACCCCTGCACCTTGCCGATGGCGACCGAATCGGCCCCCCGGGCGATCGCCTTGACGATGTCGGCGCCGCGCATGAAGCCGCCGTCGACGACGATCTCGGCCTTGCCGGCGACCGCTTCGACCACCTCGGGGAGCATGTCGACGGTCGCCCTGCCGTGGTCCAGCTGGCGCCCGCCGTGGTTGGAGACATAGACGGTGTCGACGCCGTGCTCGACGCAGAGCGCCGCGTCCTCGGCCGTCGCGACCCCCTTGATCTGGAGCGGGATGTCGAAGGAGTCCTTGAACCACTTGACCAGGTCCCAGTCGAGGCTGGCCTGGTACTCCATTCCCTCGCCGGCCGAACGGCGCGCGGTCGGCACGTAGCGCTTGATCAGGTCGCGCTCGCGGCGCGAATAGAGGGCCACGTCGACGGTGAGGCAGAAGGCGACATACCCGGCCGAAACCGCCATCTTCGCCACCTCGGCGACCGAATCGCGGCCGCCGCGGACATAGAGCTGGTACACCTTCGGGTGGGAGGTGCCCTCGGCGACCGCCTCCAGCCCCGGATGGGTTACCGAGCTCAGATAGGAGACGGTGCCGAACGCCTCGGCCGCCCTCGCGACCGCCATCGAGCCGTCCGGGTGCATGAGTTCGAGCGAGCCCATCGGCGCGAGCGACACGGGGAGCCGCGTCGGGTGGCCGGCGATCGTCCCGGAGAGGTCGATGGTGCTCACGTCGTTGAGCACGCGCGGCCTGAAGGCGATCGAATCGAGCCCCAGCCGGTTGCGCAGCAGCGAGGTCTCGGTCTCGGCGCCGCCGGTCAGATAGTCCCAGGCGCCGTCCGACAGGTTGCCGCGCGCGGCGGCGACGATCTCGTGCAGTGTCGCGAAGTCAGCCAATCGCTCCTCCCGGGGCGGACATGCCGCGCAGGGTCTAGCCGCGCGGCCTCGGTGTTGTCCAGCGGAGGCGGGACGGAACAGCGCCGCCTGGTGCCCCGCTTCCACAGCTCATTCGCCGTGGCCGCGCCTTTCCCCCGCAATTCGTATGGCCGGACTTGTTCCACTGCTGTCCGGTTTGGTTGGCTGGATCGGGTGCAAAGGGTTACCGGCCCATCCGCCGGATCGGGCCACGGATTGCGGTGCGTCCGCACCTGCCATCCCTGTCCCCCCCTTTTGTCACCCCGGACTTGATCCGGGGCCCAGGGCCACAGGCACCGCCGTCGCCCGGCTTCCCTGGGCCCCGGATCAAGTCCGGGGTGACAAGGGGGGCCAGCCATGACGGGGTGGGGGCGCCGTGCAGATGGGTGGAGACGTCGGAATTGGAACACTAGCCGCGTTCGTCTTCCGATGCCCCGTCCACCCGGCGCACCTCGGTGTTCATCTCCACGTCCTTGCGCCGTCTCTGGGCGATGATCCGGCCGGTCTCGAAGTACTCGCCCTGCGTCGCCAGCGCGGCCGCGCGGTCGAACTCGTCTGACCATTCGCCGAGGCTGTAGCCGTGCCACGGCGTCTCGGGCTTGAGCGGCGGCAGGCCGAGCTCCTCCCAGATCGTCCGGGCCTTCTCCATGAATTCGCGCTTGGGCAGCGAGATCGGCGGGAAATCCTCCTTCAGCGTGGCGTCGATCAGCACGCTCGCATCCTCGCCGTCATTGCGCAGGCTGCGCGGGCCGTGGCCCTGGTCGCGGTGGCCCAGCATTTCGAGGTCGAGCGCCGGGTTGGCGCGATAGGCCATCGCCCAGAACAGCGCGTCGGCGTTGTCCGGGTCGATGTCCTCGTTGACCGCGATCACGTATTTCCCGGCCGCGCGGTGCAGCGACGCCGCGCCGTAGAGCGCGCGCCAGATCTCGGTCCGCGCGAGGCCGCGCTCGACCTGGACCACGATCACCTTGCGGATGTTGGTCAGCGGCTCGTGCATGCCGACCCGGACCACCCCCTTGATGCCGAGCGCATCCCTGAGATGGGCGAGGAAGAGCGGCTCCATCGCCACCCGCTTGATGGTGCTCGATTCCGACGGCGTGACCTGGCTGATGATCGAGGTCAGCACCGCGTCCCGGCGCCGCGTGACCGCGGTCACGTCCATGAACGCGTTGAACTCCTGCAGGTTGACGTGGCCGTGGCTCTCGCCGAACGGGGCCTCGGGCTCCAGGTACTCGGTGTCGATGAACCCCTCGACGACGATTTCGGCCTCCGCCGGGACCAGCAGGTCGACGGTCTTCGCCGGCACCACGTTCAGCGGGTGGCCGACCAGCCCGCCCGCGATGTCGAACTCGCAGACCGACTCGGGCAATTTCAGCGTCGAGGTGAAGGTGACGCAGGGCGGCGCGCCGAGCACCACCGCCGCCGGCATGGGCTCGCCGCGCGCCCGGTATTTCTGCCAGTGGGCGTAGATCCCGGGGCGCAGCTCGAGCGAGGGGTTCATGCCGAGGCGGCGCGGCGCCTTCACCTGGCCGCGGTAATTGCCCATGTTCTGGATGCCGGTATCGGGGTCCCGGGTGATGTATTGCGACAGCGTCGTGTAGGGCGCGTTGTCCCAGCCGGGGGTCGAGATCGGCACCGGGATACCGTCCAGCGCGTTGCCCTCGGTATTGAGCGCCTCGTCGGTGAACACCAGCTCGTGGCACGGCGCGTCGGCGACCTCGCGCGGCGGGATCGGGTTGGCGATCGCCTCCGCCCAGCGTTCCTCGATCCGGTCGAGCTCGCAGCCGATGCCGCGGCGGTAGATCTCGCGGCTCGCCGCAAGTCCGCCGACGATCACCGGGATGTCGTAGCGCCGGGCCTGCGAATCCACCACGTTGGTGAACAGGAACGCCTTGCGCTCGGCTTCCGGGATGCCGCCGCGGAACTGCCAGCGGACCAGCGGATGCATCTCGGTGTCCTTGTTGATCTCGCGGTCGACGCGGACCAGCAGGCCGGCCTCGTCCAGATTGGCGATATGGTCGTGCAGGTCGGGGTAGCGCCGGTCAGTCATCGTCTTCGACCCAGCGGACCGAGGTTTCGGGCTCGACGGCGCGCCGCCGGCGCTGCGCGGTGAGCCGGCCGTTCTCCAGATACTCGCCCGCGACGGCGCGCGCGGCGGCCTGTTCCCAGCGCTCCTCCCAGTCGCCCAGCGAATAGCCCGCCCACGGGCTCTCGGGGCTGAGCGGCGGCAGATCCAGGCGCTCCCAGATTTTCCGCGCGCGGTCCATGAAGGCTTCCTTCGGGAGCGCGACCGGCGGCATGTCGCCCTTGAGGGTGGCGTCGATCAGCAGCGTCGAGTCCTCGAAATCCGGGTCCTCGGTCTTCGGCCCGTGGCCGCGGTGGCGATGGTCGAGCACGGCCGAGTCCTCGCGCGGGTTGGCACGATAGGCGATCGACCACCACACGGCATCGGCGTTCTCGGGATCGATGTCGTCCGACACCGCGACGACGTATTTGCCGCAGGCCGATTGCAGCGACGACGCGCCGTAGAGCGCCCGCCACACCTCGGTCCGCGGCACGCCGCGCTCGAACTGGAGGAAGATCACCCGGCGGATATTGGTCAGCGGCTCGTGCATGACCACCCGCCTGACGCCCTTGATGCCGAGACGGTCGGTCAGGTGGGTGAGGAACAGCGGCTCGTAGGCGACCCGCTTGATGACGCTCGATTCGGACGGCGTCACCTGGCTGATGATCGAGCACAGGACGGCGCCGCGGCGGTGGGTGATCGCGCTCACCCGCATGATCATGTTGTAGTCTTCCAGCGCGACATGGCCGTGGCTCTCGCCGAACGGCGCCTCGGGCTCGACGAGCTCGGTGTCGATCAGACCCTCAATGACGATCTCCGATTCCGCCGGCACGGTGAGGTCCACCGTCCGGCAGCGCACGACATTGATCGGTGCGCCGGCGATTCCTCCCGCCACCGCGACCTCGTCGAGCCCCATCTGGAGCTTCTGCGGCGCGCAATAGGCCACCGCCGGCGGCGGGCCGAGCACGATGGCGCAGGGCATTCTCTCGCCGCGCTCGCGGTATTGCAGCCAGTGGCGATAGCCCTCGGCGCCGCCGGACCGCGTCGCCATGCGGACCGCCAGCCGGTCCGGCGCCTTCAGCCCGGCCCGGTAGGTCCCCATGTTCTGCACCCCGGTCTCCGGGTTCCGGGTGACGCAGCCGGTCGCCGTCAGATAGGGCGCGGCGTCGAAACCCGGCGTCGAGATCGGCACGGGCAGCGCATCGAGCCCCCGCCTTTCGCCGAGCAGCGCCTCGCCCTCGACCACCACCTCCTGGCAGGGCGCGCGCGAAATTTCGACGGGCGGGACCGGGTTGGCGATCGCCGCGGTCCAGCGTTCGCCGATCTCCTCGACCGGCACGCCCATGCCGATACCGTAGATCCGGGCGCTCGCGGCGAGCGCGCCGATCACCACCGGCATGTCGTAATGCCGGCCCTTCGCGTCGGTCACGTCGGTGAACAGGAAGGCCTTGCGCTGGTCTTCCCGCAAGCCCCCGCGGAACTGCCAGCGGACCAGCGGATGCATCTCGGCATCCTTGTCGATCGGCTCGTCGACGCGGAACAGGAGACCCGCCCGGTCGAGCGCGCCGACATGGTCGCGGAAATCCGGGTACGCGCGCCGCGCGGTCGAATCCGGCAGGGCGGTCGCCATCTACCACATGGCCGAGCCGCCATCGACGACGATGGTCTGGCCCGTCACGAAGTCGCTGTCGGCGGATGCGAAATAGAGGCAGGCGCCGACCAGATCCTCCGGCGTCTCGTCCTGCTTGATCGCCCGGGTCGCGCGGGTGCGTTCCGGCCCGCCGCCCATCCAGTTGGTGCGCTTGAGCACGTTCTCCGACATCGTCGAGCCCGGCGCGATCGCGTTGACCGAGATATTGTCGTCGCCGAGCTCGCGGGCGAGCGCGCGGGTGATGCCGAGCACCGCGGCCTTGGACGCGTCGTAATGCAGGAAGAAGGGCGAGCCCTTGAAGATCCGCCCGGTGCAGATCGAGATGACCTTGCCGTATTTCTTCTTGCGCATCTCCGGCACCGCCGCCTTGCAGCAGAGCCAGACGCCCTTGGTGTTGACGGCGAGCACCTTGTCCCACTCCTCGACCGAGATCTGGTCGAAGGGCTTGCGCTCCATCGTGGTGAAGACGGCGGCGTTGTTGACGATGATGTCGAGCCCGCCGAACTCCGCCACCGTGCGCGCGACCATCGCCTTGCAGGAGTCTTCGTCGGCGACGTCGGTCGGCACGTCGATCGCCTCGGCGCCGCCGGCCTTCAATTCGTCGACCACCGCTTCTCCGGTATCCAGATCGGCGATGGCGATCTTCGCCCCCTCCGCCGCCATCGCGCGGGCGAAGGCCGCGCCGATTCCCTGCGCGGCGCCGGTGACTATCGCGACGCGTCCGTCAAGCCGTCCCATGTGAGCTCTCCCTCCTCGCTTCCCGAACCGCTCGCCCCGGGGTTGCCTTCGTCCAGCGTGCGGATTTCGGTATTCATCGCGACGTCGCCGCGGCGGCGCTGGGCGATGATCTGTCCGGTCTCCCAATACTCGCTGCGCACCGCGCGGCGCGCCATCATTTCGAGTTCCTCGTTCCACTCGCCGAGATCGTAGCCGAACCACGGCCTCTCGGGCCTCAGCTTCGGCAGGCCGAGCTCGTTCCAGATCTCGGCCGCCGCCTCCATGTACTGGCGCTTGGGCAGCGAGACCGGCGGAAAGGTCTCCTTCAGCGTCGCGTCGACCAGCACCGCCGAGTCTTCCGAGTCGATCAGGCTGCGCGGGCCGTGCCCCTCGTCCTTGTGCTTGAGGATCTCGACGTCGCGATGCGGCTTGGAGCGGTAGGACATCGCCCAGAACACGGCGTTGGTGTCGTCGGGGTCGATATCCTCGTTGACCGCGATCACCCACTTGCCTTCGGCGCGCCGCAGCGAGGCCACGCCGTAGAGCGCGCGCCAGATCTCGGTGCGCGGCGTCTCGCGCTCGACGACGACGACGATCAGCTTGTGCAGCGAGGTGAGCGGCTCGTGGGTGGCGACGTGCTTCACCCCCTTGATGCCGAGATGGTCGCGCAGATGCTCGATCTGCGCCGCCTCGTAGGCCGGCCGCTTGATCGCGCTCGATTCGGACGGCGTCACCTGGCTCACCCATGAGGTGATGACCGCGTCGCGCCGTCTCGTGATCGCGGTCACGTCCACGTAGCCGTTGTATTCCTGGAGATTGACATGGCCGTGGCTCTCGCCGAACGGCGCCTCGGGCTCCAGCAGCTCGGTCGAGACCAGGCCCTCGATCACCACCTCGGCCTCGGCGGGGACCAGGAGATCGACCGTCCTGGCCTGCGTCACGTTGAGCGGCTTGCCCACCAGACCGCCCGAGACCCAGAGCTCGTCGAGCCTTTCCGGCATCTTCTGGACGGCGGTGAACGAGACCACCGGCGGGCAGCCGAGGACGATGGCGCAAGGCATCGGCTCGCCCCGCTTCTTCCATGCCTCCCAGTGCATGTAGCCGCCGGTCCTGAGCTCGATCGACGGGTTCATGCCGATCCGGTTGGGCGCCTTCAGCATCCCCCGGTAATTGCCCATATTCTGGACGCCGGTCTCCGGATCCCTGGTGATGAAGTGCGACGAGGTGGTGTAGGGCGCGTTGTCCCAGCCGGGCGAGGAGATCGGCACCGGCAGCGCGTCGAGCCCGTTCCCGTCGAGCAGGTCGCGGTCGCGGTAGACGATTTCCTGGCACGGCGCGTCATCCACGGGGTTGGGCTCCACGGGCGCGTTCATCGCCCGGATCCAGTTCTCCTTGATCTCGGCCAGCGGCACGCCCATGCCCATCTCGTAGACCCGGCTGTTGGCGGCGAGCCCGCAGACCAGGACCGGGATGTCGAATTCGCGTCCCTTGGAATCGACCACGTTGGTGAACAGGAACGCCTTGCGGTCCTCGGCGTCGATGCCGCCGCGGAACTGCCAGCGGACCAGCGGATGCATCTCGGTGTCCTTGTTGATCCGCCGGTCGATCTCGATCAGCAGGCCGGCCTCGCGCAGCGCGGCGATGTGTTCGTGCAGATCCCGGTATCCGCGGGCGGGCATCGACATGGGCAGGACACTCCCTCCGGCGACCCGGCCGGAGTCGCGGAAATCACTTCGTTGGCAGTCAGGCGTGCGGCAATCTATTGGCGCGGTCTCGGCGTGACAACCGGGCGTGCGGATTTTGCGCCGAGGCGGGGTCGGGCGTATCCTTGGACCGGATACGAGGCGACTCGGGGACCAGGAACAGGACAAGGAGCAGAACATGTCGTTCAAACGCGCAAGCGCGGCGCTCGGGATGGCCGCGGGGATTCTGGCGCTCGGCACGGCCGCAACGGCCTCGGCGGATGTCGCGGGCTTCTACAAGGACAGGACCGTGACCATCGTCGTTCCCGCCGGGCTCGGTGCGTCGCTCGGCCTCTACGGCCGACTGCTGGCCGAGCATTGGGGCAAGCACATTCCCGGCAACCCGACGGTGATCGTCCAGTCCAGGCCGGGCGGCGGCGGCACCAAGGGCGCGGCCTATGTCTACAACGCCGCGCCCAAGGACGGCACCACCGTGGCCGAGGTGCTGGCGCCTTCGGTCCTCGCGCCGATCCTCCGCAACGTCAAGTTCGACGCGACCAGGTTCCAGTGGCTCGGCTCGATCACCCAGCGCCCGAGCGTGGTATCGGTGTTCCACAACGCACCGGCGACGACGCTCGAAGGGGTGAAGAAGACGGAGGTCATCATGGGCTCGACCGGGTTCGGCTCCGAGACCTATCTGATGCCCAAGCTGATGAATCACCTGCTCGGCACCAAATTCAAGATCGTCAAGGGCTACAAGGGCGGCGCGTCGATCAACAAGGCGATGGCCCAGGGCGAGGTGCACGGCCGGATGAACTACTGGACCGGCTGGACGACGATCAAGAACGACTGGCTGAAGACCGGCAAGCTCAAGCACCTGATCCAGTACGGGCCGCGCATTCCGGAGCTCCCGGACGTGCCCAGCATCGGGGATCTGGTGAAGTCGGAAGACGGCAAGAAGATGATCGACTTCATCGAGGTCTGCGAGCTGATCGGCATGGGCTTCTGGGTGGCGCCCGAGGTTCCCAAGGACCGGGTCGCGGCGCTCCGCACATCCTTCATGGCGACCATGAAGGACCCGGCGTTCGTGGCCGATGCCGAGAAGCGGCGCGCGCCGGTCGCAGCCATCTCGGGCGAGGAGCTGGTCAAGCTGGTCAACGCCGGGCTGAAGGTCTCGCCGGAGCTGGTCGCCAAGATGAAGGCCGCGTTCGGGTTCAAGTAGAGGGTTCGCCCGCCGCCCGACACGGCGGCGGGCGTCCTTGTTCCGCGGCGCTCCGCCGTGGGACTATCGCCACTCTGGGAAAAGGGAGGGGAGAGCCGCCATGTCGAGATCGAAGACCGCAAGAGCGCTGCTGGCCGCCATCTTTCTGTCGGCCGGCACGGCCACGGCGTCCGCCGAAGTCAAGCTGAACCTGGTCTATCCGTTCCCGGATTTCCTGATCTACACCAAGCAGTGCAAGCAGCTCGCCGCGGACATCACGGCGGCGACCAAGGGCAAGCTCGCGATCAACGTGCTGCCTTTCAACTCGATCAAGATGTTCCAGCAGCCGCCCGCCGTTCGCAAGGGCCGGGTCGACCTCTATTGCGGGCCCTACGCCTTCTTCGCCCGCGCGGTGCCGGAGAACGAGGCGGTGGCGACGTCGCCTTCCAACCCGGCGGTGGTGCGCGCCAATGGCGGCATCGCCATGCTGGACGAGATCCAGCAGAAATATTTCGGCGTCAAGAACCTGGGCTGGACCTCGGCGGGCGGCCGGTTCCGCATCTACATGCAGGACGCACCGAAATTCGACGACAAGGGCATGCTGAACCTCGACGGCGTGAAGCTGCGCGACAACCCGATCTACGGCGCCTTCTTCCGCGCCATGAACGCGACCACCCACCCGCTGCCGGCGACGCAGGTCTATTCGGCGCTGGAGAAGGGCGTGGTCAACGCCGCCGCCTGGGCCACCATCGGCCTCAAGGGCCTGAAATGGGACAAGTTCCTGCGCCACGCGGTGGAGCCCGAGTTCTACCACACCGATATCGGCTGGTTCATCAACCTGAAGACGTGGAACAGCCTCGACGCCGCGCTCCGCAAGCAGGTCCAGGACATGGTGCTCGCCAACGAGACGGCGGTGCGCGAGGTCCTGCTCGAGGAGTCGAAGAAGGAGCGCGCGCTGCTGGCCAAGGAAGGGATGACGTTCCACACCGTCCCGGCGGCCGCTGTCTATTCCAAGCTCGCCGTCGATTCGGCCTATGCCCGCATGCTCGACCGCCTCAAGAAGGCGAACCGGCCGACCGAGCACGTCGCCAAGCTGCGCGAGCTCTGGCAGCAGCAGTAGGATCTTCTCGATCCCGGCTTCCCGCTCCCGGGGGGTCGGTGTGACGGGCGGGACCGGCAGCCGATGACGGGCCTGCGCGCCCTCGACAGGGTGTGGGCCGGGCTCCTGTGGGCGCTGATGGCGCTGGCCGCGCTCTATATCGGCTTCATCATGCTGGCGATCGTCTATGTGACGATCTTCCGCAGCGCGGGCTGGGCCTACAACCAGTTCGTCTTCACGCTGATCGAGTACGGCTTCATCTACATCCTGTTCCTGGGCTCGCCCTGGCTGGTGCGGACCCGGGGGCATGTCTATATCGAATTGCTCACCGCCGCCGTGCCGGAACGCAGCCGGAAAGCCCTGTCCCGGGGTATCGCGACGCTGTGCGCCGTCATCTGCCTGGTCTGGGCCTGGTACACGCTCGGCATCTTCATCGAGCAAATGGAGGACCCGCTCGCCTTCGACGAGCTGCGCGACGACCGGGGCATGCGGCTCTGGACGATCACGGTCTCCTACCCGGTCGGCTTCCTGCTCATGGCGGTCGAGTTCCTGCGGTACATCTTCGGCCGAGAGATCATGCACAGCGGCGCCGCCGGCATCGCCAACGAACGGCTGGAGCTGGAGGAGACCAGGCGCAGCCTGACGGAAGCCCGCTAGATGGAGTGGTACTGGATCCTGCTCGCCCTGTTCGGCTCCATCCTGCTCCTGATGTTCGTCGGGCTGCCGGTCGGGATCGCCTTCATCGCGGTCAACACGGTCGCCGCCTTCTTCATCTTCGGCCGGTTCGGCGATTTCGACACGCGGGTCCACTCGGCGATCGGCCAGCATGTCGACAACGCCTTCGGCAACATGACGATCTTCGCCATCGTGCCGATCCCGATGTTCCTGCTGATGGGGGAGCTGTTCTTCCATACCGGGCTGGCCAACCGGATGTTCAACGCGGTGGAAAGGCTGATGGGCCGGGTGCCGGCGCGTCTCTCCTACGTCACCGTAGCCGGCGGCACGGCCTTCGCCACGCTGTCCGGCTCGTCGATGGGCTCGACCGCCCTCCTGGGCACTCTGATGGTCCCGGAAATGACCCGGCGCGGCTACCGCAAGAGCATGTCGATCGGCCCGATCCTCGGCACCGGCGGGCTCGCCATGCTGATCCCGCCCTCGGCGCTCGCCGTGCTGCTCGGCACGCTGGCGGAGATCGATATCGGCCGGCTGCTGATCGCCGGCGTGGTGCCCGGGCTGCTGCTGGCGGTCTTCTACACCATCCTGATTTTCGTCCGCGCGACCCTCGATCCGTCGGCCGCGCCGTCCTACGACGTCGAATCCGTGTCCATGGGCCGGCGCGTGGTCCTGTTCCTGTTCGATGTCGTGCCGATGGTCTCGATCATCGTCTTCGTCATCGCCCTGATCATGGGGGGCGTGGCGACGCCGTCCGAGGCGGCGGCCTACGGATCGGTCGGCGTGATCCTGCTGGCGGTCGCCTATCTGTTCCTGGTGCCGCTGCTGCGCGGCGATTTCCGCGCGGCCCTCGCCTTCGGGCCGTTCTTCGCGGCTGCGATGTGGAAGTCGATGTGGGGCGCTGGGCGGGTCACGGTCATCGCGCTGATGATCCTGTTCGGCTCTTCGCTGTTTTCCAATGTGCTGGCCGCCTCGGGAGCGAGCGCCGCGCTGATCGCCTGGATCACCGGCTTCGAGGTCTCGCCCTATGTCATGCTGCTGATGATGTTCGGGATCCTGCTGCTGCTCGGTATGTTCATGGACCAGCTCGCCATGATGCTGCTGACGGTGCCGATCTTCTTCCCCGTGGTGCTGGGCCTCGATTTCGGCCTGGCGACGGACATGAAGCTGATCTGGTTCGCCGTCATCATGCTGCTGGCGATGGAGATCAGCCTCACCACCCCGCCCTTCGGCCTGCTGCTGTTCGTCATGCAGGGGGTGGCGCCGCCCGGCACGCGGTTCGGCGAGATCTGCCTCGCCGCTCTGCCCTTCATGGGCTGCGCGCTGCTGCTCACAATGCTGATCGTGGCCTTCCCGCCTCTCGCGATCTGGCTGCCCTGGCTCGGCGGGTAGCGGGGCCGGGCGAAGCCGCAAACTTGCGCCGGATGCACCGCACGGGGCGCTGGACCGAATTCAACGCCGGTCGGCTACCAGCACGCCCGCCAAAGCCCCGATAGCGGTCGATCCCAGAGCAACGACGAAATCGGGTACGGTCTTGTCGTAGGCTGCGAGAACGATCGCCCCGATCAGCGCAAGTCCCGCGAGGATCGCGAGGGAAGACCCGACCACCCGATAGAAGAAGCGGTCGCGGAGATAGGCGGGTCCGGATTCCAACAGGCCCGATGGGCTCTCCGCGACAGACCCCCAATCGTCAGGCGAATCTCTCGCGTCTTCGGGCCTGGCTTCCTCCGCCATCAGGCGTTCGCACCGCTCAGGCCCGCGATGACGATCGTCTCCATCGAACCGTCCTTCTTCTTGACGATCAGCTCGCCGCCATCTTCGATCTTCTTCGTGATTCCCTCGGCGATCGCCAGCGCGCTGCTGACGGTCGATGCCTTGTTTCTCGTGTTCAACCGAGTGGTGAGAACTTCGGTGTTGGCAATGTCTCGCTCGGTCAGGTTCATGGTGACCTTCTTCAGCGCCATGATCTTGCCTCCTTCGCCGGCATGCGCCGGCCGTAGCCATACATGGTATGGCTAATGTATGGCAATTCGCTGGCGCGTTCAATGGAGTGTCGTGGTTTCGAAACCGGTGTGATTTCGCGTCCCGGCCCCACCGCACGCGAAAGAAGGCCGGAAACGGCTGACGGGGCGCCCGCCGCGGATTGTGCGAAGATCGTGGATGCGGGTGTCCCGCGGCAGGTTGCCGCGCCCCGGACGCAGGGAGAAACCACGATGGCTTCGCACGACAGACGCGATGGCGGCACCGTCAAGGCGCTCTGGCGCTACCCGGTCAAGTCCATGGCCGGCAGCAAGCTCGACGAGGCGCCGATCACCGAGGGCGGCGTGCTGGGCGACCGGGCCTACGCGGTGATCGACGCGGCCAGCGGCAGGGTGGGGAGCGCCAAGACCCCGAAGAAATGGGGCGGGCTGCTGGCGCTGGCCGCCGACTTCGTCGCGCCGCCGCGCATCGGCGCGCCGCTCCCGCCGGTACGCATCGTCTGGCCGGACGGAAGCGCGGTGTCCAGCGACGGGGGGGATGCGGATGCACGCCTCTCCGCGACCCTGGGACGGCCGGTCACGCTGACCGCGGAGCGGCCCGCGACCGTCAGCGTCGAACGTCTCGACCCGCTCGCCGAAGAAGAGACCGTCGTCGACATCGGCGGGCTGATGATGGCGGGACGGTTCTCCGACTATGCCGCGCTCCACCTGATGACCACGGCGACGATGGCGCGGCTTGCCGAGCTCCGCCCCGGGTCCAGCTTCGCCGCGCGGCGTTTCCGGCCCAATGTGACGATCGCGACGCCCGAGGGCGCGCGCGGCTTCGTGGAGAACGGCTGGGTGGGCCGTGAGCTCGCCATCGGCGACGAGGTCAGGCTCCGCATCTCCGACCCGACGCCGCGCTGCTCGATCCCGACACTCGCCCAGAAGGACCTGGCCAGGGACCCGGGGGTCCTCCGCACCGTCGTCGAGCACAACAGCATCCCGGTCCCGGTGCTCGACAACGAGCGGCTCCCATGCGCCGGCGTCTACGCCTTCGTCGTCCGGGGCGGCACGGTGAAGCCGGACGACGCCGTGCGGGTGATGTAGAGCGAATCGCGGCCTGACCCGATGCAGGCCGTCGGGGGCGTTCGGCGGCCGGCGCGCCCCCGGTGAGGACAGCGGGTCAACGAACTGACCCGCTTGACAGTTCGGGGTCGGGAGACCATCTAGGGCCTGCAAGTCGGCTCGCGATTGCGCGATGCGCCGCACGAGAGCGGCGCCATGTCCCGGGCCCAATCACCGAAAAATCCTCTCGTTCCGGCGCGCGCCTCGGGGCAGAGCAATCCGCCATGGGCAGACGGCGTCGACTGCGCCGTCCATGCCGCCTGGCGCATAAGGAATCCTTAGTGACCGACAGCAAATTCTCGGGTTTCGGCCTGGCCGATCCGATACAGCGTGCGTTGACCGACAGGAACCATGTCGTTCCGACACCAATCCAGATCGGCGCCATCCCCCAGCTTCTTGCCGGCCGGGACCTGATGGGCATCGCCCAGACCGGCACGGGCAAGACGGCGGCCTTCGCCCTGCCCATTCTCGACCGCCTTTCCCGCACGCGCGACAACCGCCATGGCCGCCGGCCGCGTGCGCTGATCCTGGCGCCGACACGCGAGCTCGCCATCCAGATCGGCGCGGAATTCGGCGCCTACGCCAAATACCTCCATCTGCGCCAGACCGTGATCTTCGGCGGCGTCGGCCAGAAGCCCCAGGTCGACGCGCTGCGGCGCGGCGTCGACATCCTGACCGCGACGCCGGGCCGGCTGCTCGATCTCCTGAACCAGAAGCGGCTCGGACTCGACGCGGTCGAAATCCTGGTCCTCGACGAAGCCGACCGCATGCTCGACATGGGTTTCGTGCGCGACGTGCGAAAGATCATCCAGGCCTTGCCCGCCGAGCGCCAGTCGCTGCTGTTCTCGGCCACCATGCCGGGCGAAATCGTCCGTCTGTCGTCGGAAATTCTGACCGATCCGGTCCATGTCGAGGTGACACCGCGGGCGACCCCAGTGGAGCGTGTCGAGCAGCGCGTCTATCACGTCGGCGCGGGGGAGAAGCAGGCCCTGCTGGCGCGGATACTGGAAGATCCGGCGATGTCCCGCGTCCTGGTGTTCTCGCGCACCAAGCACCGCGCCAACCGGATCTCCGAACGGCTCGGCAAGGCGGGCGTCGACTCGGAGGCGATCCACGGCAACAAGTCCCAGAGCGCCCGCCAGCGCGCCCTGAAGCGGTTTCGCGCCGGCGAGCTGCGCGTCCTGGTGGCGACCGATATCGCGGCCCGCGGAATCGACGTCGATGGCGTCACCCATGTCGTCAACTACGAGCTGCCCAACGAGCCGGAGAGCTATGTCCACCGCATCGGCCGGACGGCGAGAGCCGGCGCCGGCGGGTTCGCGCTTTCGTTCTGCGATCCGGCGGAGCGGGAACATCTCAACGGCATCGAGCGCCTGATCCGCCAGCGGCTGGCGGTGGCGGGGGACGCCATGGCGGACACCGCGCCGGCCGACGCGACGAAAGCCGGCAACCGCGGACGCCAACCGCGGCGCGACACCCGCGCCCGCGCCCGCCGCCGGGACCGCGGCACGGCGCCGGGTCGCGCTAGAACAGGTTGAGCCAGACGCTGGAGCGGAGTGCCGGGAACAGGTCGCCGAAGACGGTCTGCGGCCACGGCACGAGCAGGATCTTGTGGAACAGCCAGTAGGAGAAGATCCCCATCGGCACCGCGACCGCGAGCGTCGTGGTCCAGCTCTCCTTCCCCTCGTAGCGCATGTAGCCGACCAGGAACAGGAACATGGCGGGCAGGATGCCGACCAGCGCGGCCGCGCCGAAGAAGAACAGCAGCCAGCCGAAATAGACCGCCGCGCGTCGATAGATCGTGCGGGGAGGCATGTCGCCGTAATCCGCCTGGATGTCGAAATGCACGTCGTCGGCGACGGGTCCCCCCTCTTCTCCCTGCGGTGCTCCGGCCATCAGACCCGTCGACTCGACCCGGACCGGGCGCACGAACATCGCGGCCAGGATGAGCCAGACCGTGAACAGCAGACCCGCCCAGCCGACGGCCTGCGGCACCAGCTTGGCGCCGAACTCCCATTGCGAAGAGACCGCGAGGCAGGTCGCAAAGAACGCGAGCACCAGGACCCCGAAGCCGAGATCGGGGTTGATGCTCTCCGGCCGGAAGCCGAGTTGCGCGCGTTGCCTCTCCCCTCCCCGCGGCCGCGCCATGTATCCCTTCAGGATCGGCCGCAGGATTCCGTAGAGCGTGAGGGCGAAAACGATCATGACGACCGGGAAGGCCAGCCACTCGGCGCCGTAGCGCTCGACCGATATGAACAGATAGCGCTCGATCAGGTTGCCGAGGACGAAGCCGAGGATCAGCGGCGGGCGCGGCCATTTCATGCGCTTCATCACCCAGCCGAAGAAACCGAAGATCAGCAGCGCGTAGATGTCGCCCCATTGCCGGGAGCCCTGGAAGGCGCCGACGAAGACCACGGCCAGCACGACGGGCGCCAGGATCCCGATGCGCACCAGCGCCACCTTGGCGAGCTGGTTGGCGAACAGGAAACAGATCCCCGCTCCGATGACGTTGGCGAAGGCGACCGACCAGACCAGGGTGTAGGTGACGTCGAGATGCTTGGTCAGCATCTCGGGGCCCGGCGTCAGGCCGTGGATCAGGAACGCCCCCAGAATCAGCGCCATCGACGCTGAGCCCGGCACGCCGAAGGCGATGGTCGGCACCAGCGCCCCGCCTTCCTTGGCGTTGTTGGAGCTCTCCGATGCGATGACGCCGCGCACGTCGCCCTTGCCGAAGGTGGTGGCGGTGTCCTTCTCGCTCCTCAGCGCATGGCCGTAGGCGATCCAGTCGATCACCGAGGCGCCGATGCCGGGCACGGCGCCGAGGCTGGAGCCGATGGTGGCGCAGCGCAGCAGCAGGAACCAGTTGCGGAACACGTCGCGGATGCCGGTGAGCTGGCTCATCTCCGACTTGACCTGGCCCCCGGAGGCGATCCTCTGCCGGGTGATCGCCATGTCGGCGATCTCCGGAATCGCGAACAGGCCGAGCGCCAGCGGCACCACCGGCAGCCCGTCCCACAAATATAGGGAATCGAAGGTCCAGCGGAGCGTCCCGGTCTGCGGATCGTCGCCCGCGGTCGCCACCATCAGCCCGATACAGGCCGCCGCCAGCCCCTTCAGCGGCGTGCCGCCGCTCAGCACCGCGGCCAGGGAAAGGCCGAACACGCAGAACGACAGGAGCTCGGGCGAACCGATCTCGAGCATCACCGGGCGCAGGATCGGCACGCTGATGGCCAGCAGGAAGGCGCCGTAGAGGCCGCCGAGCACCGAGGCGGAGAATGCCGCGCCGAAGGCCCGCCCGGCCTCCCCCTTCCGCGCCATCGGGTAGCCGTCGAGGATCGTCGCCGCCGAGCCCACCGTCCCCGGCACCCCGAACAGCACCGCCGGTATGGTGTCCGAGGTCACCACCACCGCCTGCAGGCCCATCAGGAAGGCGAGCGCGGTATAGGGGTCCATGTCGAAGGTGAACGGCAGCAGCAGCGACAGGCCGACCAGGCCGCCCAGCCCCGGGATGACGCCGAGCACCAGCCCGATCAGAACGCCGAGGGCAAGAAAGCCGATCCGCTCCGGATCGGCCATGATGGTCGCGGCCTTGATGGCCATGCCGAGCATGTCGGCTTCCATGGACGCCCCTGTCTCCTGTTTTCCCCCGTGCCGCCGCGGTCGCCCGCGCGGTTACTCCGCCGCCACGCGTTGCGGGAAGCGTTCGCTGACGTCGAGCTTGAACACCTTCTGCGCGTTTCCGCCGAGGATCTTGCGCTTGGCCTTGTCGTCGAGGAACGGCAGGTCCCAGATCACCCCCGGCAGGTCCATGTCCCAGTGCGGGTAGTCGGTGGCGAACAGGAGGCTGTTCTCGGCATCCATCGCCCTGAAGGTCGCCTCGAGCAGCCAGTCCTCGTTCGGGCGCTCCATCGGCTGGGTGGTGAAGTACATCTCCTTCATGTACTCGCTCGGAAGCCGCTTGAGCGAGGGGCATTCCGAGCTGCGCATGCGGTATTCGTTGTCGAGGCGCATCATCAGCCACGGCACCCAGGCGATGCCCGACTCGATCCAGATGGTCTTCAAGTTGGGAAACCGCTCGGGCAGGCCGTTGACCACCCAGTTGGTGCAGTGGACGACGTTGTACCAGGTGAAGCCCAGCGCATGGACGGCGATGAACCGGTTCGAGGTCCGGAACATCGGGTCGTCCCAGTTGAAGCCGGAATGGAAGCCGAGCGGCAGGCCGCGCTCCTCGACGGCGCGGTAGATCTTCATGTAGTCGTTGTCGTGCACCGGCTTGTGGCGCACCGAGGTGACCATGAAGCCGATCACGCCGGGATAGTCGGCGAAGTCCTCGACCATCTTCATCGCCGCGTTGTGGTCGTTGAACGGCAAATACAGCATCGACTTGATGCGCGAGGAGCCGGGCAGCACGCGCTCGACCAGCCAGCGATTGTAGGCGCGCGCCAGGTGGGTCTCGACCTCGGGCTGCGGATGCATGGCGAGCCCGAGCATCGGCGTCGGGAACATGCAGGTGTAGTCGACCCCCATCGCGTCCATCCAGCGGTGGCCGAGATGGATGTCGCGGTGCACGCCGTCGGCCGGGGTCTGCTCCATGCGCCGGAGCGGGTAGCGCGTCACCCGACCGCCGACATCCTGGTAGCCGACCCGGCCGAGGGCGAACATGCCGCCGCCGCGCTGGGCGACCTGGCCGCCCGAGCGGGCGAGCTGCTGGAGGACCGGATCCTCCATGTATTCCATGATCTCGGCCATCGATTCGCTCTCGTAGTGGTGCGAATCGACATCGATGATCAGCACGTCCTGCAGGCCCCGCCGGTCGCGCTGCCTGGCCGCGTTCGCCAACACCTTGTCGGTGTCGAACGAATCGACGCTCATCCGGAAGAACTGCTCGTTGCCGGTCGGGAGTTCCATTCAAATCTCCTCGGTCGGAGCGCTGCCCTGGGTCACGGCGATTACAGCAGCCCGGGAAGCCATGTTGCAAGGGGCGGGAACGCGGCGATCACGATCATCCCCACCAGGAAGATGCCGACGAACGGCCAGGTGGCGTTGAAGATGTCTTTCAGCGGGACCTGCGGGGCCGATCCCTTGAAGGCGAACATCGTATAGCCGAAGGGTGGCGTGATCCCGCCCACCGTCACGTTGAGCAGCATGATCAGCCAGAACCAGATCGGGTCGAAACCCAGCGTCTGGAGCAGCGGCTGGTAGATCGGGATCACCACCAGCATGAGCGCGATCTGGTCGATGAACATGCAGAGAATGAAGGGAATCAGCATCATGATGAACAGCATCACGTAAGGCTCGAAATCGAGCGTCACGATCAGCGAGGTGAGCTCCCGGGTCGAGCCGGTGAAGGCGAGCAGCTGGCTGAACATCTTGGAGCTCGCCATGATCACCAGGATCATCGAGGTGATGAAGGCCGCCGAGGACACCGATTCGGAGACCATCTTCCAGGAGAGCTTGCGGTAATAGATGGCGGTCAGCAGCGCGCCGAGCACGCCCGTCGCCGCCGATTCCGAGGGCGTCGCGACGCCGAGCAGGATGAAGCCCATCACGCAGAAGATGATGATCGCGAACGGCAGCACGCGGAGCACCGCCACCACCATCTCCCACAGCGAAACCTCCGGCGCGGTGTCGGAATCGCCATAGGGCGCGAGCTCCGGGTCGGCCCGGACCCGCGCGAAGATGTAGATCAGGAACATCCCCGACAGCAGCAGGCCGGGCACGATTCCGGCGATCAGCAGCCCGGCGATCGACACGTCGGCCAGGGTCCCGATGATGATGACGAGGACGCTCGGCGGGATGATCGGCGCCAGGCTCGCGCCGGCCAGGATCGCCCCCGTCGACAGGCGTGAATCGTATTTGCGCTCGATCATGCCGGGATAGAGCGTGCGCGCCATCATCGCCGCGACCCCCATCGCCGCCCCGGACAGCGCGCCGAAGATGGTCGACAGCAAGATGCACAGCACGTATTGCCGCCCGCGCACCTTGCCGACCAGCTTGTCGACCGAATCGAACAGGATGTCGATCGAGCCCGAGCGGAACAGCAGCTCGCCCATCAGGATGAACAGCGGAATCGCCGACAGCGCGGCGATGTTGGTGGTCTCGAAGATCGAGTTGGCGACCATGCCGAAGCCGGGCTGGCCGAGCACCAGCAGCACGCCGGCGATGTTGATCACCAGGAAGGCGATGAAGATCGGCGCGCCGGTCATGAACGCGGCCAGCAGGACCGCGAGACCGCCCGACAATGTGCCCCACCAGACCATGGTCAGCCGTGCATCCCGCTGGCCGGCTTCCCGGCGCCGAGGGTCCTCGGGTCGAGCATGCGCAGGAAATAGATCGCCGACGAGGCGAAGCCGTAGGTGATCCAGGCGGAGATATAGATCTTGGGAATCGGCTTCACCTTCATCAGGTGGACGTCCTTGACGATCTGGCGGATGTTCTCGTCGAGGCTGATCCAGGTCGCCGCCGCGCAGGCCAGGAACCCGACGAGATAGATGAACCAGTACAGGATCCGGGTCTTTTCCTGGGCCATCATGTCGAGGATGACGGTCACCGCGACATGGCCTTTTTCCTTTGTGACGTGGGGCATCATCAGGAAGGCGCCGATGCAGAGCGAATACTGGACCGCCTCGCTCGACCACCAGGTCGGCGCGGCGAAGAAATAGCGCGCGAAGACCTCGTAGCAATAGGCGAAGACGATGATGCCGAGGCAGAGCTTGGAGAGGTGGAAGCCGACCTGCGTGACCCCGTCGTGCAGCCGCGCAAGCGTATTCAGCACGTCACCCATCGCACTGTCCCCGGCATCCCGTCATGCTTGGCCCGTCCAGCCGGGAAGGGCTAGTCGGTCATGCCCGCGTCCTTGGCGAGCTTGTAGAGGGCGTCCGCCCCGTCGCCGCAGCAATCGCGCGTGGTCTTCCACAGGCTGGTGCTCCAGGCCTTCTTGACCAGGGCCGCCTTCTCCGCGGAAAGATGGAGCGTCTTCACGCCGAACTTGTCGAGCTGGCCGGTTTCGTCGGCGAGAATCTGCCTGCCCACCCACGGCATCTCGAGCTCGGTCTCGCGACCGGCCGCCAGCAATACGCCCTTCTCCTTGTCGTTGAGCTTGTTCCACGAATCGAGGTTGACCAGGACCGGCACGTTGGAGGTCCCGAAGGTCGGGCGGACGCGGTACTTGGCGACCTCGAAATGCTTCATCGAGAGCATCCCGGCGGCCGGCCAGCAGGCGCCGTCGACCACGCCCTTCTCCAGGGCGGAATAGATCTGCGACCCGGGCAGCACCACCGGCGAGCCGCCGAGCGCGCGGATCACGCCGTGATAGGACAGGGTGCCGCGGATCTTGCGGCCCTTGACGTCGCCCTCGGGGCTGAGCGGCTCCTTGAGGAACATGTGATAGCCCGAGAAGCTCGCCGCCGGAAGGGTGACCATCTTCAGGTTGTTGTGCTTCTGGTAGTACTTGTCGACGAAGTCCCAGATGCCCGCCTCGCGGCGCTTGAGCGGGTCTACGTCGATCGTATCGACCACCAGGGCGATGCCCTTCGACCCGGCGTGGTAGACGCCATGGGTAAACAGCATGTCGAACACGCCCGAGGCGACCGGCTGGAGCTGTTCGAAGGGGGGCACCACCTCGGGTCCCGAAATGCTGATCTTGACGGTGTCGCCGCCGATCTCCTTCACGTTGTCCAGATATTGCTGGAGCACCGCATAGGTCGGCCAGTTGTTCTTGTTCCAGCTGGTCAGCAGCTTGAGGCTCGCGGCCTCGACGGCGCCGACCATGGCAACCGCGAGCGCCGCGCCTGCGAGCGGCGCAGTCCACATCCTCTTCATGTCGGGGATCCTCCCTTGAAATTGGCGTCGACGCTACGCTGCCCAGATAGCGTGCCGACCGCAACCCCCAATCCGGCGTGCTCGACCGCACCCTCATTCCATGGGGCCGTCAACGGAACGATGGGGCAATCGGGTGGCGGGCCTGTCGGTAACGTGGATATATCGATTCCGCTACTGGAACGCCCGCCAGGTGAGTGCGGCGACGAACGCGAGGACGAAACCGGTCATCCATTTGAGCACCAGCAGGCTCGCCTTGATCTCGGCGATGTCGGTATCGTACTGGGCAACGGACTTCGCCGCTTCGCGCGCCTTGGCCTCGTCGGCGCCAGCGTCGATGAGCGCGTCGTAGATCTCGCTGTTCATCGTACTCATGGGGAGCCTCGGGTCGGGCGTCCGGGCCCGTCGCGCCGGTCCGCAACCTTGGATGAACCGGCTGAGAGCCACGACACGGCATAGTACCCGCCGGTCCAGACTCCGACAAGGCGACAGCCGGCCCGGCATGACAAGGCCCGGCCGCGCTGCCACAGTGCGGCCGGACATCGAACAGGGAGACAGCGTTCACATGACCGGCCCGACCACGCGCATCGGCAGCGCCACTTCGGACACCGCGCAATTCCGCATGCGCGGCAAGGACGTGCTCTCGGAGATCGTAGGCCACATGAGCTTCACCGAGGCGTTCTACTTCATCGTCACCGGCCGCGAGCTCACCAGGGAGCAGGGGCGGATCTTCGATGCCTGCGTGATCGTCCTGATGGACCACGGCATCACGCCGCAGGCCCTGGTCGCCCGGCTGGTCCACGACGCGGTGCCGACCGACCTCCAGGTCCCGGTCGCCTCGGGGCTGCTGATGGTGGGCAACAAGTTCGCCGGCACCATGGCGGGCTGCGGCCGGATCCTGCAGGACTGCATGGCGCAGGACGGCGACCGCCGCGCCTGGCTTGCGGAGACGGTCGCCTCGTTCCGCGCGCAGCGGCGCTTCATCCCGGGCTTCGGCCACCCCTATTACAAGCCGGAGGACCCGCGCGCCGCCCGGCTGTTCGAGATCGCCGAGGCCAACGGCGCGAAGGGCGACTACATCGCGCTGGTGAAGATGCTCGGCGAGGAGGTCGACAAGGCGGCGGGCCGTCACCTCACCCTCAACGTCACCGGCGCGCTGGGCGCGGTGCTGAGCGAGATCGCGTTTCCGGTCGAGGTCATGCGGGCGTGCTCGGTGGTCGGCCGCGCCGCCGGGCTGGTCGCGCATGTGCTGGAGGAGCAGTCGAACCCGATCGTCCCCGACGTGGTCGATTACGTGAACGCGATCCCCTACGTCGAGGAGTGAGCGGGCCCCCGTCATTTCGACCGCAGCGCGCAGCGCGTAGCGGAGAAACCTCCCGCCGCCTCCCCTCCGTCATTTCGACCGAAGCGCCGTCAGGCGCGCAGCGGAGAAATCTGGCGCCGCCTCCCCTCCGTCATTTCGACCGGAGCGCCGGCGGCGCGGAGTGGAGAAACCTTCCTGCCAATGGGGACGAGGTTTCTCCACTACGCCGTGCTGCGCACGGCTCCGGTCGAAATGACGAGGATGGGGGCCGCCGTGCTGACGCACGGCTCCGGTCGAAATGACGGGTGGGAAGGACGCCTCAGGGCGCCTCGGCCGTGTCGATGTGGATGTGCACCGGCTCGGGGCCGTCCTCGATCTCGCGGCCGAGGACGCGGACCGCCTTTTCCGCCTCGGCGACCGGGTAGCTGTGGGTGCACAGCACCGCGAGCTCGCGCCAGCGCGCCTTCAGGATGTCGATCGCCTTCACGGTGTCGCTCCAGTCCGACGACAGCACGCCGAGCAGCGAGATCTCGCGGAAGATCAGCTTGTCGGTGTAGAGGTCGTTGAGCGCGTTGTCGGTCTTGAGGCCGGCGACGACGACGTTGCCGCCCTTGCGCACCATGTCGACGGCCTGGAGCAGCGGCTCGGTCGCGTGCGCCGACACGTCGACCACCACGTCGGCGCCGTGCCCGCCGGTGAGCGCGAGCACGCGCTCGACGGGGTCCTCCTGGCTGACGTCGATCGTCGCGTCGGCGCCGAGGGCGCGGGCAAGCTCCAGGCGCCTCGTGTCGGCGCCGGTGCCCGTGACGATCACCTGTCCGGCGCCGAGCTCGCGTGCCACCACCACCGACAGCAGCCCGCGCTGGCCCGGCCCGGTGATCACCACCGTGTCGCCCGCCCGGGTCCGCGGCCGCTCGCCGGCCCAGCGCACCGCGTTGGACAGCGGGTTGAACAGGCTGAGGATGTCGGTCGGGATGTCGTCGGGCGCCCGGTGGAGGCGGGTGCGGGGATGGAGATAGAGATGCGAGGCGTAGCCGCCCCAGAGATGGGGCGGGGTGTCGAACCCCATGCGCAGCCCGTAACCCATGTTGTTGTCGCAGAGGACCATGCGGTCGTCCTGGCAGTAGCGGCATGCGCCGCAGCCGATGGACGTCTCGACGATCACCCGCTCGCCCTCCTTGACGCCCCAGCGCCTGAGCGCGTCCGCCCCCGCGCGGTCGATCCAGCCAAAGATCCCGTGGCCGGGGATGATCGGAAACAGCCCGCGCCCCGACGCGCCGAGGCGGCCGTCATACTGCTCGTAGTCGGTACCGCAGATCCCCGCCGCCTCCATGCGGAGCACGCCGTCGTCGGCGCCGATCCCGGGGATCGCCACCTCGCGGTAGTCGAAGCTGCGCGGCCCGGTCAGCACCGCCGCGAAGGCGTGGTCCGCCACCCTGCCTCCTCCCGCTTGATTAAATCCCGCCGGCAATAAATCATAGCAGCCGCCTGATCGGCCCGCGAGGCGGGCGCAATCGAACCCGGGAAGATCCGCATGACCGCATGCATCGTGGGCTGGTCCCACACGAAATTCGGCAAGCACGAAGACCGCGACCTCGAATCCCTGATCGCCGAGGTGACGCTGGGCGCGCTGGAGGACGCAGGCGTCGCCCCGGCCGATATCGACGAGATCTATATCGGCCACTGCAATGGCGGCTTCGTACGCCAGGAGTTCCCGTCCTCGCTGGTCCTCCAGGCGGATGACGATCTGCGCTTCAAGCCGGCGACCCGCGTCGAGAACGCCTGCGCGACCGGTTCGGCGGCGATCCACCAGGGGATGAACGCGATCGCCGCCCGCAAGGCGCGCCGCGTGCTGGTGGTCGGCGTCGAGAAGATGACCGAACTCGCCGGCGCGGCGATCGGCGAGGTGCTGGTCAAGGCGAGCTACGTCAAGGAGGAAGGCGGCGAGAACGGGAGCTTCGCCGCCATCTTCGGGCGCATCGCCGAGCGCTACTACCAGCAATACGGCGACAGGACCGACGTGCTGGCGAGGATCGCGGCGAAGAACCACGCCAACGGCGCGGTCAACCCGCTCGCCCATTTCCAGAAGGATCTCGGCTTCGAGTTCTGCCGCACGCCATCCGACAGGAACCCGATCGTCGCCGGCCCGCTCAAGCGGACCGATTGCTCGCCGGTCACCGACGGGGCGGCGGCGGTGGTGCTGACCGACCTCGACACCGCGCTCGCCCATGACAAGGCGGTGGTGTTCCGCGCCGCCCGCCACGTCAACGAGTTCCTGCCGATGAGCCGCCGCGACCCGACGCGCTTCGAGGGCGCCGAGCGGGTCTGGCAGCAGGCCTTCGCGGATAGCGGGCTGGCGCTCGACGATCTCGACCTGCTGGAGGTGCATGACTGCTTCACCATCGCCGAGCTGATGATCTACGAGGCGCTCGGCCTGACCGCGCGCGGCGAAGGCGCGACCGCGGTCGAGGAGGGCTGGACCGAGAAGACCGGCAGGCTGCCGATCAACCCGTCCGGCGGGCTCAAGTCCAAGGGCCACCCGATCGGCGCGACGGGCGTCTCCATGCATGTGATGGCGGCGATGCAGGTGCGCGGCGAGGCCGGGCCGATCCAGGTGCCGGACGCGCGCCTCGCCGGCGTGTTCAACATGGGCGGCAGCGGCGTCGCCAACTACGCGAGCATCCTGGAACCGCTCCGCTGAGCCGGTAGCGGGCGGAGTACCGGCGATGGGAGAGTTCGCGCTCGGCCAGCCCGTGCCGCGCCTCGAGGACCCGGCGCTGCTGACCGGGCGCGGCCTGTTCGCCGACGACGCGGGTGTGGACCTCGATGGAGCGCTGCACGGCTACGTGCTGCGCGCGCCGCACGCCAATGCGCGCATCGAGGGCATCGACGTTTCCGCCGCCTCCACGATGCCCGGCGTCGCCGCCGTGCTCACGGCCGACGACTACATGGCCGACGGAATCGGCCCGATCCCGCATATCGGACCGCCGGTGAAACGCCGCGGCGGCGATGCGCCGGCGAGCCCGCCCTCCTACCCGCCCGCCGCCCGCCCCCCCCCCGCCCGCCCCCCGCCCCCGCCCGCCATGTCGGCGAGGGCGTCGCCTTCGTGGTCGCCGAAAGCCTCGACCTCGCGAAAGACGCCGCCGAGCGGATCGCCGTCGATTACGAGCCCCTGCCCGCGGTCACCCGGACCGCCGAGCTGCTCGCGGACGGCGCGCATGCGGTGTTCGAGGGCTGCCCGGACAACGAGTGCTTCGTGCACGAGATCGGCGACCGCGCGGCGACCGACGCCGCTTTCGCCGCCGCGGATCGCGTGGTGCGCCGGCGCTTCGTGCTCAGCCGGGTGCTCGCCAATGCGCTGGAGCCGCGCGGCTGCCTGGCCGCCTATGACGGCAGGGCGGAGCGGTTCTACCTGCGCGCGCCGGTGCAGCACCCCTTCGTGGTGCGCGGCGTGCTGGCCGCCCGGGTGTTCGGCGTCGACGAACGGGATTTCCATGTCGAGGTTGACGATGTCGGCGGCAGCTTCGGCAACAAGGCTAATGTCTATCCGGAATACGTGCTGACGCTGTGGGCGGCGCGCCGCCTCGGCCGCGCCATACGCTGGACCAGCGAACGCTCGGACGGGCATCTGAGCGACTATCACGGGCGCGACAACGTCACCGATGCCGCGCTCGCCCTCGACGCGGACGGCCGCTTCACCGGGCTTCGCGTGCGCAGCGTGGTCAATCTCGGCGCCTATCTGTCGCCGCTCGGCGCCGGCCCGGCGGTCAACAATCTGGGCTCGCTCGCCGGGGTCTATCGCACCCCCGCGGCCCATGTCGAAGTGCGCGGCGCGCTCGGCAACTGCCAGCCGACCGCGCCCTATCGCGGCGCCGGGAGGCCGGAAGCCGCCTTCGTGATCGAGCGGCTGGTCGATGCCGCCGCGCACGATCTCGGCATCGACCGGATCGCGCTGCGCCGCCGCAACATGATCGGGCGCGGCGAGTTCCCCTTCGCGACCCCGCTCGGCTTCGTCTACGACTGCGGCGATTTCGAGACCATCATGGACCGCGCGCTGACGCTCGCCGGGGCCGACGGCTTCGAGGACCGGCGGCGGGAGGCGGCGGCCGACGGCAGGCTTCTCGGGCTCGGCGTCGCCAACGCCATCGAGCGCGCGGCGCCGCCCGGGCTGGAATACGCGGAAATCCGCTTCTCCCCGTCCGGGCGCGCCACCGTGCTGTGCGGCGCGACGACCCAGGGCCAGGGCCACGCCACCGCCTTCGCCCAGCTCCTGGGCGACCGCCTCGGGCTCCAGCCGGATCGGATCCGCTTCGTCCAGGGCAACACCGACCGCCTCGCCTTCGGCATGGGCGCCGGCGGGTCCCGGGTATCGACGATGGGCTGCGCGGCACTGCTGATCGCCGCCGACAAGGTGATCGAGAAAGGCAGGCGAATCGCCGCGCATCTGCTGGAAGCCGCCGAGGACGACATCGAGTTCGCCGACGGGCGCTTCTCCATCGCCGGCACCGACCGCGCCATGGACCTCGGCGAGGTCGCGCAGGCCGCCTTCCAGCCGGCGCGGCTGCCGGACGGAATCGAGCCCGGGCTGATCGAGAGCGGAACCTACCGCTCGAAGGTCGCGAGCTACCCCAACGGGTGCCATGTCTGCGAGGTCGAGATCGACCGCGAGACCGGCACGAGCCGCATCGTCCGCTACGTGGTGATCGACGATTTCGGCACTGTGATCAACCCGCTGCTGGTCAAGGGCCAGGTGCATGGCGGCGTCGCCCAGGGCGCAGGCCAGGCGCTGATGGAATGCATGGTCTATGACGGGAGCGGCCAGATGCTGGCCGGCTCGCTGATGGACTACGCGATGCCGCGCGGCGACGACTTCTGCTCCTTCGAGGTCGAGAGCAACCCGGTGCCGACCTCCGTCAACCCGCTCGGCGTCAAGGGCGCCGGCGAGGCCGGCGCGGTGGGCGCTCTGCCCGCCGTGATCAGCGCGGTGAACGACGCGCTCGCGCCGCTCGGCATCGGCGACATCGGCATGCCAGCCACGCCCGAGCGGCTGTGGCGCGCGATAAGGCAGGCGTCGGCGTAGGGCGCGCCCGCCGGGACCCCCTCGTCATTTCGACCGGAGCGCGCGGCGCGGAGTGGCCTGCCCTGAGCTTGTCGAAGGGGAGAAACCTCCCTGCCGCACGCCCCACCCGTCATTTCGACCGGAGCGCCGAAGGCGCGGAGTGGAGAAACCTCCCTGCCCCGGCCTCAATCGTCATTTCGACCGGAGCGCCGCAGGCGCGCAGTGGAGAAACCGCCCTGCCCCGGCCTCAATCGTCATTTCGACCGGAGCGCCGCAGGCGCGCAGTGGAGAAACCTCCCGGCCACATGGGGACGAGGTTTCTCCACTCCGCCGTGCTGGCGCACGGCTCCGGTCGAAATGACGAGAGGGGCCGCCGTGCTGGCGCACGGCTCCGCCCCGGATCGAGTCCGGGGTCCGTCGCAATGACGAGGGGGTGGCGGCTCCCCGTCAATAGAGCCGGGTCTCGTAGCTCTCCCTGATCCGCGCCTCGATCTCCTCCAGCGGGGTGTCGGCCTCGCGCTGGTCCTTGGTGATCTGGGCGAGCGTCGGAAACGCGCGGCGTTCGATGCGGGTGCCGGGGTCCCACAGCCGGGCCCGCTTGAGCGCCTTGGCGCAGTGGAAGAACACCTCGTCGATCTCGACCAGGATGCCGAGCCGGGGAATCTTGCCGCGCACCGCCATGTCGGCCAGCGCGGCGGGGTCGTCGACGACCCGCGCCCGGCCCGAGGCGCGCAGCACCTCTTCCACGCCCGGCAGCAGGAAGATCAGCGCCACCGAGTGCCCCGGGTTCTCGACGATGTTGGACATCGTGTCGGCGCGCCGGTTGCCCGGGCGCTCGGGGATCAGGATGGTGCGGTCGTCGATCACCTTGACGAACCCGGCCGGATCGCCGCGCGGGCTGATATCGGCGCGCCCGTCCGCCCCGACGGTCGAAATGAACAGGATCGGCGAGAGCGAGAGAAAATGCCGCGCATGACCGTCGAGCACCGGCATCTCCTTCTCGGCGATCGACGCGATCGGCTCGCCGACGGCTTCGCGCAGCGCGTCCCGGGCTTCGATCGAGCTCAGCTCGGCGCCATCCGTCATCGTCCCGCTCCCGTGATTTCGCGGACTGTCGCGCGGGCGGGCCGCCGATGCAAGAGCTTGACGATGCGCCGCGCGATGTGGGACGGAAACGCATGAACCTCGCCCAGCTCCTCGCCAGGTCCGCCCGCGCCTGGTCGGACCGCCCGGCGGTCGCCCTCGGCGGCGACCCGGTGCTGTCCTATCGCGCCCTCGCCGACAGGGCCGCGCGCATCGCCGCCGGGTTGCGCGACATTCACGGCCTGCGGCCGGGCGACCGGGTCGCGCTGGCGATGACCAACACGCCGGATTATGTCGAGGCGCTGTTCGCCGCCTGGCATGGCGGGTTCGCGGCGGTGCCGATCAACGCCAAGCTGCACCCGCGCGAGTTCGCCTACATCCTCGGCGATTCGGGCGCCAGGGTCTGCATCGCGACCGAGGACGTCGCCGAGGCGGTCGCCGGGATCGCCGGCGATCTCCCCGAACTCGGAGCGGTGATCGCGGCGGGCTCGCCCGATTGCGCCAGGCTCCGCGCCGCCGAGCCCGACCCCATGGCGGAGGTCGCGCCCGACGACCTCGCCTGGCTGTTCTACACCAGCGGCACCACCGGACGGCCCAAGGGCGCGATGCTGAGCCACCGCAACCTGCTGATCATGACCCTTGGCTACTTCGCCGATGTCGACCAGGTGGGCGCCGACAGCACCATCGTCCACGCCGCGCCGATGTCGCACGGCTCGGGCATGTACCTGCTGCCGCACATCGCCAAGGGCGGATGCCAGGTGATCCCCGAAAGCCGGGGTTTCAGCGGCGACGAGTTCCTGGCCCTCCTCCCCTTCCACCAGAACGTCACGGCGTTCTTCGCGCCCACCATGGTGACCCGGCTGGTCAACGCGCCGTCGCTCGGCTCGGCCGACCTCTCGAACCTGCGGACGATCGTCTATGGCGGCGGGCCGATGTATGCCGAGGACTGCCTGCGCGCGCTCGATGCGCTGGGTCCGTGCATGGTCCAGATCTACGGCCAGGGCGAGTCGCCGATGACCATCACCGGGCTGTCGCGCGCCGCCCATCTCGACCGCGGGCATCCGCGCTACATGGAGCGCCTGGCCTCGGTCGGGATCGCGCGCACCGATGTCGAGGTGCGGGTCTGCGACGGCGACGACGCCGACGTGGCGCCCGGCGAGGTCGGCGAGGTGCTGGTTCGCGGCGACGTGGTGATGACCGGCTACTGGCGAAACCCGGATGCGACCGCCGAGACGCTGAGGGGCGGCTGGCTGCATACCGGCGACATGGGCGCGTTCGACGAGGACGGCTATCTGACGCTGAAGGACCGCTCCAAGGACCTGATCATCTCGGGCGGCTCGAACATCTACCCGCGCGAGGTCGAGGAGGTGCTGCTTCGTCACCCCGGGGTGCTGGAAGTCTCGGTGATCGGCCGACCGCATCACGACATGGGCGAGCAGGTGGTCGCCTATGTCGTCCCGCGCGCCGGCGAGGCGCCGGAGGCGGCGGCGCTCGATGCGCTCTGCATCGAGAACATGGCCCGCTTCAAGCGGCCGCGCGTCTACCGCTTCATCGACGCGCTGCCCAAGAACAACTACGGCAAGGTGCTCAAGACCGAGCTGCGCGAGGCCGAATCGGGCGCCGGGGGTCAGCCCCCCGCCCGCACCCCGGGCGCGAGGCCGGCTTCCTCCGCGTAGGCGTCGGCGGCGACCTTGCCGCCGCCTTCGGGACGGGCGCGGCCGACCGAGACGTGGCCGTCCGCGGCCGCAACGACCAGCCTGCCCGCGCCCGCGGCGACGATCTCGCCCGGCTCGCCGCCCGCCCCCTCGACGCGTCGCGATTCGAAGAGCTGCACGGTGGTGCCGCCGATCCTGGTCCACGCGCCGGGCGCCGGGTCGGCGCCGCGGATCAGGTTGTGGACCTCCGCCGCCGGCTTCGCCCAGTCGATCTCGACATCCGCCTTGCGGCACCAGCTCTCATAGGTCGACCGGCTTTCGTCCTGCACGATCCTGGGCGCGCTTCCCTCCCGCACCAGGTCGACGCTCTCGATCATCGCCTCGACGCCGAGCGGGAACAGCTTGTCGAAATAGACCGTCCCGAGGGTGTCGTTCTCCAGGATGTCGACCTCCTTCTGCATCAGCACGGGGCCGGTATCGAGGCCGTTGTCGGGCCAGAAGATGGAGAGCCCGGTCCTGCTCGAGCCCTGGATGATCGGCCAGTTGATCGAGCTCGGCCCGCGATGCAGAGGGAGCAGCGAGGGGTGGTACTGGATCGTGCCCCTGCCAGGGATGTAGAGGAAGTCCTCCGGCACCAACAGGGTGACGAAGGCCATCACCCCGAGATCGGGGCTCATCGCCCGGTACTCGTCCCACACCGCGGGCTCCTTGTAGGAGGGCGGCTGCAACAGCTCGATCCCCTTCTCCAGCGCGGCTTCCTTCAGCGGGTCGGGGCGCCTTCCCTCGCGGTCGGGCGCGCAATAGACCGCGATCACCTCCTCGCCGCGTTCGAGCAGCGCCTCCAGCACCGCCTTGCCGAATGCCTGCTGTCCGATCAGGGCTATGCGCATTCCGGCGATCCTTCTTCCGTCTCGGGGGGAGGCCAGACCATAGCCCGCGGCCCCCGCCCGTCCAACACCGGCCGGGGGTTCTCCATCGGCCGCGTTCTGACATATTGTGCGGCGCGCTGCCGTCGCCGAAACCGCAGGATCAGTACATGTCGCTCAAGGAGCGGGCGCTCGCCTATCACCGCGCCGACCCGCCGGGGAAGCTCGAGATCGTCCCCACCAAGCCGGTCGCGACGCCCGACGACCTGGCGCTCGCCTATTCGCCCGGCGTCGCCGATGCCTGCCTCGCCATCGTCGAGGACCCGGCGGCGGCGGCCGAGGTCACCGGGCGGGCGAATTGCGTCGGCGTGATCAGCAACGGAAGCGCCGTGCTCGGCCTCGGCGATATCGGCGCGCTGGCGTCCAAGCCGGTGATGGAGGGCAAGGCCGTCCTGTTCAAGCGCTTCGCCGGCATCGACGTGTTCGACATCGAAATCGCCGAGACCGACATCGACGCCTTCGTCGAGACCGTCGCCCGGCTGGAGCCCACCTTCGGCGGCATCAACCTCGAAGACATCAAGGCGCCGGAATGCTTCGAGATCGAGGCCAAGCTGATCGAGCGCATGAACATCCCGGTATTCCACGACGACCAGCACGGCACCGCCGTGGTGACGGCGGCGGCCCTGGTCAACTGGCTCGAACTGACCGGACGGCGGCTGGAGGATATCCGCCTGGTCTGCTCCGGCGCCGGGGCGGCGGCGATCGCCGGGCTCGACCTGCTCACCGGGATGGGGCTCCGGAAGGACGCCATCGTCGTCGCCGACAGAAGGGGCGTCATATACCAGGGCCGCGACGAGGCGATGGAGCCCAACAAGGCGCGCTACGCCGCGAAGACCGATCTGCGCGGCCTGGGCGAGGCGATGGCGGGCGCCGATGTCTTTCTCGGCGTCTCGGCGGCCGGGCTGATCGACGCCCCCATGGTGCGGTCGATGGCGCGCGACCCGCTGGTGCTCGCGCTGGCCAACCCCGACCCCGAGATCGACCCGGAAACGGCCCGCGCGGCGCGGCCGGACGCGATGGTGGCGACCGGGCGGTCGGACTACCCGAACCAGGTCAACAACGTGCTCTGCTTCCCGTTCCTGTTCCGCGGCGCGCTCGATGTCGGCGCGCGCAGGATCGACCTCGCCATGAAGGCCGCCTGCGTCGGGGCGGTGGCCGAGCTCGCCCGCTCGGAGCCGCCGGCGCTCGTGCGCAGCACCTATCCCGGCGAGACGCTCGAATTCGGGCCGGACTACCTGGTCCCCAAACCCTTCGATCCGAGGCTCGCGGTCGAGGTGCCCGTCGCGGTGGCCCAGGCGGCGATGGAGAGCGGCGCCGCCGCGCGCCCGATCGAAGACATGGCGGGGTACCGGCGGCGGCTGGAGGATTTCGCGGCTTCGCGCGGCTGAGCCGGCGCGCGAACAGCCAGGAGAGGAGCAAGAAACGATGAAGCTCGATGTCTTCAACCACGTCTTCCCCGAAATCTTCATCGAGACGCTGGCAGAGACCATGCCGAGGCGGGCGGTGGCGCGGTGGCGTTCCATCGAGACGCTGTGGAACATGGATGCCAGGCTCAGGCTGCTCGACGAATTCGGCGACTACCAGCAGATCGTCTCGATGTCGCAGCCGCCGATCGACGTGCTCGGCGGCCCCGACCGGACACCGGCGCTGGCGCGCATCGCCAATGACGGCATGGCGGCGATCTGCCGCGCCCATCCCGACCGGTTCCCGAGCTTCCTGTTGAGCCTGCCGATGAACAACCCGGACGAGGCGGTCAGGGAAGTCGACCGCGCGGTGACCGAGCTCGGCGCCTGCGCCGCGCAGATCCATTCCAACGTCAACGGGAAGGCGCTCGACGATCCCGCCTTCTTCCCGGTCTTCGAGCGCCTGGAACGGCTCGGCAAGCCGGTCTTCCTGCATCCCGCGCGGCCGATGGCGCATGCCGATTACCAGGCCGAGGATGAATCCAGATACGAGATCTTCTGGGGGCTCGGCTGGGCCTACGAGACCTCGGCGGCGATGGCGCGCATCGTCTTTTCCGGCATGTTCGACAAGCTCCCCAATCTCAAGATCCTGGCGCATCACTGGGGCGCCTACATTCCCCATGCCGAGGGGCGGCTGCCGCACTGGGAGGGGCGGTCGTCGCAATCGGACCGGACCGATTACGGCCCGCTCAAGGACAGCCTGAAGCGCCCGGCGACCGAGTACTTCAAGATGTTCTATGCCGACACCGCGATGTTCGGCGCGCAGGCGGCGAGCCAGTGCGGGCTCGAATTCTTCGGCGCCGGCCATTCGCTGTTCGCCTCCGACTGCCCGTTCGACGCGGAGGGCGGGCGCATCCTGATACGCGACACCATCGCGGTGATGGACAGCCTGCGCTGCACCGAGCAGGAGCGCGAGGACATGTATCTCAACAACGCCCGCGCCTTCCTCGGGCTGGAATAGCCTGCGGTGAGCCCGCCCCGCGACGTCATCGTTCTGGGCAGCGGCATCGTCGGGCTCTGCTCGGCGCTCTGTCTCCAGCGCGACGGGCACCGGGTGACCCTGATCGACCGGCTGGCGCCGGGCGAGGGAACCTCCTACGGCAATGCCGGGCTGATCCAGGTCGACGCCGTCCTGCCGATCGCCACGCCCGGCATCCTGCGGCAGGTGCCGCGGATGCTGACCGACCCGGAAGGCCCGCTGGTGGTGCGCTGGCGCTACCTCCCGCGGCTCGCGCCATGGCTGCTGCGCTTCGTCGCCGCGTCGCGGCCGGGACGGGTCGAGTCGATCTCGGCCGCGCTGGCCGCCCTTCTGGCCCGCGCCCATGAGAGCTACCGCCCGCTGCTGGCGGCGGCGGACGCCGAGGACTTGTTCTCGCCGACCGGCGAGCTGTTCGTCTATCGCGACCCGGCGGCCTACGAAGCGGCGAAGCCGGACCACGACTACCGGCGCCGGTTCGGCATAACGCTGGAGGATCTCGGCCCCGCGGAGATGCGCCAGCTCGAACCGGCGCTCGGCCCCGACGTGCAGCACGGCGTGTTCTCGCCCGACTGCCTGCGCGTCGCCGACCCGCTGACCCTGTCGCAGCGCCTGGCGGAGGCCATCGCGCGCGGCGGCGGGACCATTCTGCGCGAGACCGTCACCGACATCGAACGCGGGCCCGACGGGCCGGCCGCGATCGTCACCGACCGCGGCCGCCATGACGTGGACCGCCTGGTGATCGCCATGGGCGCGTTCTCGAAACGCTGGACCGCGAAGCTCGGCGTCCGCGTGCCGCTCGACACCGAGCGCGGCTACCACCTGATGCTGCCCAGCCCCGGGGTCGAGCTGCGCACGCCCCTGCTGGTGGGCGACCACCGCTTCGGGATCGTCCCGATGACCCACGGCGTCCGCCTCGCCGGCACCGCCGAGCTCGCGAGCCTCGACGCGCCGCCCGACTACCGGCGCTCCCGCATGCTCGGCCGGATGGCGCAGCGCTTCGTGCCGGACCTCAGGCTGGACGGCGCCGAGGAATGGATGGGCTACCGCCCCTCGATGCCCGACAGCCTGCCGGTGATCGGCCCGGCGCCCGGCTGCGAACGCGCCTTCCTGGCCTACGGCCACGGCCATCTCGGCCTGACGCTGGGCGCGGTCACCGGCCGCATGGTCGCCGACCTGGTCGCGGGCCGCGACAGCGAAATCGACCCGGCCCCCTACCGGGCCGACCGGTTCCAGCCCTGACGGCTCACGCGAAGCTGGCGGCGCCGTTGACGTTCATGATTTCGCCGCTGATGTAGCTCGCCCGGTCGGAGATCAGGAAGCGGGCGGCGTCGGCGATCTCCTCGGCCCGGCCCATCCGGCCCAGCGCGGCGACGTTGCGGACATTGGCGCGAGCCTCCTCGGTGTAGCCGGCCGTCATCGCGGTCTCGGTCGCGCCGGGGGCGATGGCGTTGACCCGGATCCCGTCGCCGCCGAGCGAACGGGCAAGCGACCGGGTGAGCGCGATGATCGCCGCCTTGGAGCTCGCATAGGCGGGCCCGCCCCGTCCGGCGCCGCCCACCCCGCCGATATGCACGATCCCCGACGCGGTGAGCACGATCGACCCGCCGCCTTGGGCGATCATCGGCCTGGCGGCGGCCTGCGACATCAGGAACGAGCCGGTGACGTTGACCGCGAGCACGCGGTTGAACTCGTCGGCACCGAGCTCGGACCAGGGCACCGAGGAATGGATCGCCGCGAAGTGGATCATCGCGTCGAGCCCGCCGAACCTGTCGACCGCGGCGGCGACCGCATTCTCGCAATCCGCCGGGTTCGAGACATCGCCGGCGAAGGGGACGAGCGAATTTCCCGCGCCGGGATGCGCCGCGTCCAGCGCCTCGGCGCTGAGGTCGAGCGCCAGCACGAGATGCCCCTCGTCCGCGAGGTCGCGCGCGCAGGCCTGGCCGATTCCGCTCGCGGCGCCGGTGACGATTACGTTCTTCGCTTCGCTCATCGGGACCTCCCGGCGTTATTGGACAAGGGATGCGGCCGCGCGCTCGGCCGCCGTCGCCGCCGCGCCGTCCCCGAGGGCGGCGAGGACGCGGGCGTAGCGGCGCAACGCGATCGGGCTGTTCGGTTTTTCCTCGCATCGCTCGGCGAGCAGCGAGCAGGCCAGCCGTTCGCGGCCCGCCCGTTCGGCGGCGTGGATCAGGCTGCGCTGGAACAGGTCGCGCTGGGCGTGGCTGCCGCCCACTGCGCGGATGCCGCGGCGACGGGGATAGAGCAGGTCGACCGCGCCCTGCCAGTCCTCCGCCTTCGCCGCCGCCGCGGCGCGGCAGAGCGCGAGACCCTGCGCGGCCATCACCCCTGACTGGGTCTGTTCGGCGTCCTCCGCGAACGCCTCGGCAGCCGCGATCAGCGCATCGAGCGCGCCGCCGCGCCCGGCCGCCGCGAAGGCCATGGCGTAATGCGCATCGGCGAAGACGAGCTGCAAGTCCTCCGCGCGCTCGGCCGCGGCATCGGCCACCCGCTCCCAGCGGTCGCCGACATCCACCCCCTCCTCCTCGAGGCGCCACAGGATCGACACGGTGTTGCAGATATCGAGGTATTCGAAGACGTCCGCGGGCAGCACCTCGCGGTCGTAGAGGTCGAGCACCGCGTCGAACCGGCCGAGCTCGAAGTGGAACAGCGCGCGGTGCCACCAGAGATGGTTGACGACGGCATTGCAGCCCGCGAAATCCTCCCCGCGTTCGTCGATCCAGCCGATCCCCTCTTCCGGGCGGCCGGTCATCTCCATGACATGCGCCACCGCATGGGTCCCCCAGAGATCGGCGCCGTCGATCTCGACCGCGCGGCGGCCGCGGCGTTCCGCCTCCTCGTAAGCGCCGCATTCCTCCAGCGCGAAGGCCGACATGCCGAGCACCTTGCCGTAATCCGGCACCGATTCGTCCCAGCAGGGCGCGACGCGGGCCTGCACTTCGCGCATGCCCCGGCAGTCGCCGAGATAGAAGTTCCAGTATTCGGAGAGCTTGAGCGCGAGCACGTCGCGCGGCCACTCGGTCAGGATCCGGTCCCACAGCGCGAGCGCGCGATTCTGGTCGCCCGACGACCAGGACTCGAGGGCGGCGATGTGCATCTCCTCGCGCCGGTTGCAGCCGCCCTCGCCCGCCGCCTTGCGCGCCGCGTCGAGCGAGGCGAGGGCGCGCCCGAGCAGCCTCCGGCTGGCGAACAGGAGCATGAAATAGCCGCGCAGCACATGCGCCATGACGAAGCCCGGATCGGCTTCCAGCGTGACCTTCAGATGGTCGCCGGTATCCGCCCTGAGTCCGAGATAGGCGCCGATCGTGCGGTCGAATCCCGCCACGGCCGCCGCGTTCGCGGCCGTGATGTCGAGACCCCTGCAATCCGTCCTGCTCACCTGTTCCCTCCCCGTGTCCGGGCGCAGGCTAGCACGGCGCGGAATGGACAGAAATGCGGCGAAGAGCGTGTGCATTCACTATGCTGGCGGGAGCCAGCGAAAGGATCGAGCCATGGACGGCGCGTTGAGCCCGGAACAGGTCGACTTGCAGGCCCGCGCGCGGGCGCTCGCGGGAGAGCACGTCGCCGGGCGCGCAGCCGAGATCGACGAGACACGCGACTACCCCTGGGACACGGTGGAGCGGCTCCGCGACGCCCGCTTCATGGGGATGACAGTGCCGGAGGAGCTCGGCGGCCGGGGTCTCGGCTTCCTGGAGGCCTCGCTGGTCATCGAGGAGTTCGCCAGGGTGTGCGCGGTGACCGGGCGCATCGTCGTCGAGTCCAACATGGGCGCGGTCTCCGCCGTCATGGCTTACGGGACCGAGGCGCAAAAGCGCCTTTGGGCGGACGGCGTGCTGGGGGGCGACAAGCCGGCGATCTGCATCACCGAGCCCGAGGCGGGCAGTGCCGCGTCCGAGCTGACCACGCGCGCGGACCGGCGGGGCGGCGAGTTCGTCGTCAACGGGCGCAAGCACTGGATCACCGGCGGCGGGGTCTCGCGCCTCCACCTCGTCTTCGCCCGGGTGTTCGACGAGCGCGGCGAGGAAGAGGGAATCGCGGGGTTCATCGCGACCCGCGACGAGACGCCCGGCCTGGTCGTCGGCGCGCGCGAACGCACGATGGGCCTGCGCGGGATCCCCGAGACCGAAATCCTGTTCGAGGACATGGTGGTGCCGCAATCGGCCATGGTGGTCCCGCCGCGCGGGCTGCGCAAGGGATTCGCCGATCTGATGAACGCCTATAACAGCCAGCGCGTCGGCGCCGCGACGGTGGCGCTGGGCGTCGCCGCCGGGGCGTTCGACCACGCGCTGGACTACGCCAGGACGCGCGAACAGTTCGGCCGGCCGATCTGCGAGTTCCAGGGCCTGCAATGGATGCTGGCCGACATGTCGATCGAGATCGAGGCGGCGCGGGCGATGATCCGCCGCGCGGCGCTGTCGGCGGGGGACGGTTTTCCCGACATGCTGATGGCCGCCCAGGCCAAGGTGCTGGCGAGCGAGATGGCGATCCGGGTGACCAACGACGCGCTGCAGATCTTCGGCGCCGCCGGCTACTCCCAGTCCCGCCCGCTGGAGCGCATGGTGCGCGATGCGCGGATGTTCGCGATCGGCGGCGGCACCGCGCAGATCCTGCGAACCCTGGTTGCCGGCAGGCTGCTCGAACGGAGACTGCCGCAGACCCGGGACGGCTATGCCCGGGCGGAAGCCGCGGATGGCGGCAAGACCACGCGGCGCCAGGCGCGGGAAGCCGCGGCCTTGCGCCAGAACCTCAGGCGGCGCAAGGCGCAGGGCCGGGCGCGCGACGGCGCCGACGCGGTGGACGAAGCCGGGCCCGTCGCTCCCGAAACGGTGTAGCCGCCGGTTGTGGAATTCTGCATCGCGGACGGCTATACATCCGCTGCCCATGCCCGGACCCTTACCCGTTCCCGGCGGTTAGTCGATGGACACCATCCGAATCCACGGCGGCAGGACGCTCTCGGGCGCCATTCCGATCGCCGGCGCCAAGAACGCCGCCCTGCCCCTGATGGCGGCCAGCCTGCTGACGGACCAAGCGCTCCATCTGGTCAACCTTCCCCGTCTCGCCGATATCGGCTCGATGCGGAAGCTCTTGTCCACCCACGGCGTGGCGATCGAGAACGGCGACGCTTCGGGAGAGGTTTCGTTCAACGCCGCCGCGGTCGCGGACACCACGGCGCCCTACGACCTGGTGCGCCGGATGCGGGCTTCGGTCCTGGTGCTCGCGCCGCTGCTCGCCCGGTTCGGCCGCGCCCGGGTGTCGCTTCCCGGCGGCTGCGCCATCGGGACGCGGCCGATCGACCTTCACCTGGCGGCGCTCAGCCGCCTCGGCGCCGATATCGACCTCGCCGACGGCTATGTCGAGGCGCGGGCACCCGGCGGTCTGACCGGCGCGGATTTCGAATTCCCGGCCGTGTCGGTCGGCGCGACGGAAAACGCGATGATGGGCGCGAGCCTCGCCCGCGGCGAGACGGTCCTCAGGAACGCCGCGCGCGAACCGGAGGTCGTCGATCTCGGGCGCTGCCTGATCGCCATGGGCGCGAAGATCGAGGGGCTCGGAGGCGGCACCCTGCAAATCCAGGGGGTGGACCGGCTCCACGGCGCGCGGCACAGCGTGATCCCGGACCGGATCGAGGCGGGCAGCTACGCGATCGCGGCGGCGATGACCGGCGGCGACGTGACGCTGGAGGGCGCCGATCCGGTCGCGCTGGAAGCGCTCATCGACGCCCTGAGGCGCTCGGGGGTGGCGATCGAGGTATCGGCGACCGGTCTCCGCGTCCGGGCGCCGGGCGGCAAGACCGGCGGGATGGAGCTGGTCACCCGGCCCTATCCCGGGTTTCCGACCGACTTGCAGGCCCAGATGATGTCGCTGACCGCGATCGCCGCGGGGACGTCGAGGATCACCGAAACCATCTTCGAGAACCGGTTCATGCACGTCCCGGAGCTGCTCAGGATGGGCGCGGACATAAGGGTGGCCGGGGCCACGGCGCTGATCCGCGGCGTCGCCCGGCTGAAGGGCGCGGAGGTCATGGCGACCGATTTGCGCGCCTCGGTGTCGCTGATCCTCGCCGCGCTGGTCGCCGAGGGCGAGACCGTGGTCAACCGCGTCTACCACCTCGACCGCGGCTATGAGCGCATAGAGGCCAAGCTCGCCGCCTGCGGCGCGGACATCGAACGGACCCCCGCCCCCTCATGACACGCAGGCTGGCTCTCGTCGCGCGCGACCCGGAAGACCTGGAGGTGGTTTCCTCGCTGCTCCAGGACGCGATCGTGCAGGTGGGCGAAATGACCTATATCCGGGACGAAAAGCGGTTCGTCCTGATCGCGAGCCGCTTCCGCCGCGACCGGGAAGCCGGCGACGCCGGATCTCCGCCGGATGTTTTCGAAAGGGTGAACTGCGCGCTCCGCTTCGACCGGGTGAGCGCGGTGAAACGCCGCAACCTGGACCCCGCCCGGTTGTCCCGCGTGCTGTCCCTGCTCGCCATCCGGTGCGAGGGAGAGTATATCGACCTGATCTTTTCCGGCGACCACGCGATCCGGCTGGTTGCCGACGAGATCGCCTGCCGGATCGACGATTTGGACTTGGGGTGGCCGACGCGGTTGAAGCCGGATCACCCCGAAAGCTGAGGCGGGGTCGAGGTGGAGTCTGACAAGGCACTGGTGCTGGCGCTGCCGCGCGGGCGCATCCTCGCCGAGGTGATGCCGCTGCTCTCGCGCGCCGGCATCGTGCCCGACGGCGGTTTCGACGAGAAGGACGAGCGCGCCCTCCAGTTCCCGACCAATATCGAGAATTTCTCGATCATCCGGGTGCGCAGCTTCGACGTCGCCACCTTCGTGGCCTTCGGCGCGGCGCATCTCGGCATTGCCGGCAACGACGTGCTCATGGAGTTCGACTACCCGGAGATCTACGCGCCGCTCGATCTCAGGATCGGCAAATGCCGGATGGCGGTCGCCGCGACGCCGGAGCTGCTGGAGACGGAGAAGCCCGAACGCTGGAGCCACGTGCGGGTCGCCACCAAGTACCCGTCGATCACCGAGCGGCATTTCGCCGCGCGCAACGTCCAAGCGGAGTGCATCAAGCTCAACGGGGCGCTCGAGCTCGCGCCCCGGCTCGGGCTGTGCCGCCGGGTGGTCGACCTGGTCTCGACCGGCGCGACGCTGCGCGCCAACGGGCTGGTCGAGGTCGAGACGGTCGCGCATATCACCTCGCGGCTGGCGGTCAATCGGGCCGCGCTCAAGACCCGGTCGGAAGAGATCAACCGCTGGATCGACCGTTTCCGGGACGCCCTCGATGCCGGCTAGGCTGGACAGCGCGCGCCCCGGCTTCCGGGACGCCTTCGAGGCGCTGCTCGCACGCCCGCTGGAAACCCGGGCGGAGGTGGCGGGGGACACCGCGCGCATCGTCGCCGAAATCCGCGAAGAAGGCGATGCGGCGCTGCTCCGCCACACCGCCGCGCTGGACGGTTTCCAGGCCCACAGCGTCGCGTCGCTTCTGGTCCCCGAGGACGAAATCGCGGCGGCGCGCACCGCCTGCGGGGCGGAGCTGATCGGCGCCATGGAAGCGGCCGAGGCGCGCATCGCCGCCTTCCACGCCCGCCAGATCCCGGAGCCCCTGTCCTATGTCGACGCCGCCGGGGTTCGCCTCGGGCAGCGCTGGACGCCGCTCGATGCGGTCGGGATCTACGTGCCGGGCGGCACCGCGTCCTATCCGAGCTCGGTGCTGATGAACGCGGTCCCGGCGCGGATCGCCGGCGTCGGGCGCATCGCGATGGCGGTCCCGGCGCCGGGTGGCCGGGTTGCCGCGCCGGTGCTGGCCGCCGCGGCGATCGCCGGGGTGAGCGAAATCTGGCGGATGGGCGGCGCCCAGGCCGTCGCCGCGCTCGCCTGGGGCACCGCGACCATCCGCCCGGTCGACAAGATCACCGGGCCCGGCAACGCCTGGGTGGCGGAGGCCAAGCGCCAGGTGTTCGGCAAGGTAGGCATCGACCTGATCGCGGGTCCGTCGGAAATCCTGGTGGTCGCTGACTCCGCCAACGATCCGGCCTGGATCGCCGCCGACTTGCTGTCGCAGGCCGAGCACGACCCGGTGGCGCAGCCCATGCTGATCGCCGATGACGGCAATTTCGCGGACCGGGTGGTCGAGGCGGCCGGGGCGCAGCTCGCGGCGCTGCCCCGCGCCGAAATCGCGCGCGCCAGCTGGGAGGATCGCGGCGCGGTCATCGTCGTCGGCTCGCTCGACGAGGCGCCGGCGCTGATCGACCGCATCGCGCCCGAACATCTCGAGCTCGCGGTCGCCGATCCCGACCGGCTCGCCGGGCGGGTGCGCCACGCGGGCGCGATCTTCCTCGGACGCCACACCCCGGAGGCGATCGGCGATTACGTGGCCGGGCCCAACCACGTGCTCCCGACCTCCGGCAGCGCGCGCTTCGCCTCGGGGCTCGGCGTGCCCGATTTCATGAAGCGGACATCCATCGTGGGCTGCGACGAGGCCGCCTTCGCGGCGATCGCCCCGGCCGCGGTCAGCCTCGCCCGCGCCGAGGGGCTCGACGCCCATGCCCTGTCGCTGACCATCCGGACCGACCGTCCGACAGATCGTTGAACGATGGCTTCCACCCAGGCACGCCGGCTGGTCGACATCGTCCTCGACGACGGGCCGGTGATTCGCCGCAGCGCCGAGGTCGAGCACGAGCGCCGGGTCGCGGTGTTCGACTTGCTGGAAGCCAACGACTTCGCCCTCGTCGACGGACCGCCCGGCCCCTACGCCCTGACCATCGGGATCGAGGAGAACCGCCTGGTCTTCGACATCCGCGACGAGGCCAGGGCGCCGCTCGCCAGGGTTCGGCTGTCGCTCGCGCCCTTCCGGGGCGTCGTGCGCGACTACTTCACCCTGTGCGAGGCCTATTACGAGGCGATCAAGACGGCGAGCCTGGCGCGTATCGAGGCCATCGACATGGGACGGCGGGGGCTGCACGACGAGGGCGCGGAGCTGCTCCGGGAACGGCTCGCGGAGTCCATCGATATCGACGCCGACACCGCGCGCCGGCTGTTCACCCTGGTCTGCGTCCTGCATGTCAGGGGCTAAGAGATGCGCCCGAGACCAGCCCCGGGACCATGATCGGCAGCGTGCTGTTCGCGTGCAGCGAGAACGCGCTCCGCTCGCCCATGGCCGAGGCCATCGCGAAGCACCATTTCGGCTCCCGGATCTATGTCGATTCGGTCGGCGTGCGCGAAAGCGAGATCGACCCCTTCGCGGTCGAGGTGCTGGCGGAGATCGGGATCGACGCCTCGCGCCACGTCGCCAAGCGCATGGACGACCTGCTGGACACGTCCTTCGACCTGATCGTCTCGCTGTCGCCCGAGGCGCATCACCGGTCGGTCGAGCTCACCCGCAGCTCGGCCGCCGAGGTCGAGTACTGGAACACCGTCGACCCCTCGCTGGTCGAGGGCAACCGGGAGACCCGTCTCGACGCCTATCGCGGGCTGCGCGACTGGCTGACGGCCCGGATCCACGAGCGGCTCGCCCAGGGCGACGACCCGATCCCCTGACCGCGCGCGGGCATTTTGCTTGACCCCCGAACGGCCAGCCCGCATGACGGTCGCCGATGCCCGGCACCCGACCGAAGCTGATCCTCGCCTCCGCCTCGCCGCGACGCCTCGCGCTGCTGCGCCAGGCGGGCTACGCGCCCGATTCGGTGCTGGCGGCCGGGATCGACGAGACCGCGCGGCCGGGCGAGCTGCCGCGCGGGCTGGCGGCGCGGCTGGCGGCGGAAAAGGCGCGCGCGGTGGCGCGGAACTGCCCGGATGCCTGGGTCCTCGCGGCCGACACCGTCGTCGCCTGCGGCCGCCGCATCCTGCCCAAGCCGGCCACCGCGGACGAGGCGCGGGACTGCCTCGCCCTGTTGTCGGGGCGCCGCCACAGGGTGTTCGGCGGCGTCCATGTCATCGACCCGGCGGGGCGCGAGCGAGCCCGGAGCGTCGTGACGGCGGTCGTCTTCAAGCGGCTCGCGGCCGGCGAGATCGCGGCCTATGCGGCGGGTGGGGAGTGGCGGGACAAGGCCGGCGGCTACGCGATCCAGGGACGGGCCGGCACCTTCGTGCGATCCCTCAACGGTTCCTATTTCAATGTCGTCGGCCTACCCTTGTACGAGACGGCGACGCTTCTGGAAGGGCTGGGGCTGCGCCGTCCGGAGGGGTGACGCGTTGGGCGAGAGGCTGCTGATCGACGTGATGCCGGGCGAGATCCGCGCCGCCCTGGTGGCGGACGGGCGCGTGGTCGAGCTGTTCGTCGAACGGCGCGGCCGGGAGAGCCTGGTCGGCAATCTCTATCTCGGCCGGGTCGAGCGCATCCTCGACGGCATGGACGCCGCCTTCGTCGACATCGGGCTCGGACGGTCCGGCTTTCTCGGTCTGGACGGCGCGCGCACCGGCGAGCGCGGAGACCTGGACAGGATCGGCGATTACGCGGTCGAGGGCAAAGCCGTCGCGGTGCAGGTGGTGCGCGACGCGGTCGGCCGCAAGGGGGTGCAGCTCAGCCGCCGGTTCTCGCTCGCCGGGCGCCACCTGGTCTACACGCCCGGCCGCAACCGGGTCGCGGTGTCCCGCCAGATCGCCGACGAGCACGAGCGCACCCGCCTCGAAGCCCTGGCGGGCTCGGTCGCCGATGCCGATGGCGGCTTCATAGTGCGCACCGCCGCCGACGGCGCGGCTGCGGAAGAGATCGCCGCGGACGCGGCCCATCTCCGGCGGCTGTGGTCGGACGTCGAGGCCAGTCAGGCCGGCGCATCGCCGCCCGCCCTGCTGCACGAGGAGCCGCCGCCTTTGCTCCGGCTGTTCCGCGACCGGGTGAGCGAGACGACCGACGAGATCGTCATCGACTCGCCGGGCGGGCTCGCCGCGGCGCGCGACTATTGCGGGCGTTTCCTGCCGGCTCTGGAGGGGCGGCTCCGCCTCCAGACCGGGCCGGACCACGTCTTCGACGCCGACGAGGTCGAGGCCGAGATCGACCGCGCCCTCGCGCCCCGCTTCGCCCTGCCGTCGGGCGGCGAGCTGGTCATCGAGTCGACCGAGGCGCTGACCGCGATCGACGTCAACTCGGGACGCTTCACCGGCGGCGGGCGGCTGGAGGAGACCGCGTTCCGGACCAACCTGGAGGCCGCCGAAGAAGCGCCGCGCCAGCTCCGGCTGCGCAATATCGGCGGGCTGATCCTGATCGACTTCATCCACATGAGGGACGAGACCCGTTGGGGCCGCGTCCTCGACGCGCTGGGCGGCGCCCTGGCGGTGGACCGCGCCAATGTGCGGCTGATCGGGCGCACCGGGGCCGGGCTGGTCGAGATCACCCGGCGGCGCCAGCGGGACTCGCTGGAACGCGCGTTCACCGGGCCCTGCGCCGAATGCGGCGGGATCGGCAGGACGGACACCGCCCGGACCGCGGCGCTCCGCATCATGCGCGCGCTCAAGCGGGAGGCGCGCAAGGCGAGGCCCGGCATACTCACCGTCACCGCCGCCTGCGACGTGGTCGACATGCTGGAGGACGAGGCCGCGCCCGCGATGTCCGAACTCGCCGCCATACTGGGCCGGCGGGTCGCGCTCGAACGCGCGCCGGCCTACGGGCGCGAGACCTTCGACATCGTGGCCGGCCAATGACGGGAGGGCGGGCCCCCTGCCCGATCTGCGGCCGGCCGGGCCACGCGCGCCACCGCCCCTTCTGCTCGCCGCGCTGCCGGAACGTCGATCTCGGCCGCTGGTTCTCCGGCGCCTACGCGGTGCCCGCGGTCGAGCCGCCGGACGAGTTCGACGAGGACGAGTTCGACGGCTGAGCGCCGTCTGGACAGGCTCCTTGCTTCTCCTCTATAAGCGTGCCCCTCAGGTGCCCAGGTAGCTCAGTTGGTAGAGCACATGACTGAAAATCATGGTGTCGGTAGTTCGATTCTACCCTTGGGCACCAACATTCTTAAAGAGTTACGGATTTTCGGGGCAGCCTTGCCGCCCGTTTGCGGCGCGTCCCGACGGATCGACCCGCGCGCGTTTCGGGCACCGCCTCCGCGTCCTCGGGCAGCCTGACCCGGATGATGGCGCCGCTGTGATCCGGCCGTTCGGCCGCGCCCGGAAAATGTTGTTCCAGCACCTCGTCGGGATGCGCCACGATGCCGCGCTTCGAGAGCACGCGCTGGATCGGCTGTTCGATCAGCATCCGATCGTCGGTGTCGGAATGGTCGGCGGCCCGGTTCCGGACTTCCACGACATTGACCGAATCGCGGACGCATTCGCGCCAGCTGTCGATCGGAGACAGCGACGGGTCGATCAGCCCGCATACGAAGGGATAGCGGTACCGGACCGGGCAATCGGCGGGTTTCGCCACGTGCTGGCGGTCGAAGCTGCGGTCCTAGAAGAACGCGCGGTAGTCGACCCTTTCGGGCGAAACGGCGATGTCCGCCGGAACGTCGGGCTTCGGCGCATGGCCGGCGGCTCGCCCTGCCGAGGCCGGCGCCGGGAATCGAGTGACCGGTCGACGCGCGCCCGGGAAGACGCGGGCCGTCAGTCGCCGAACTCCTCGCGCAGGAAGTTGAACAGGCGGAGCACCTCGCGGTCGGTGTAGACGAACAGCCGGGCGACGCCGCTGGCCGCGCTGTGCGCGGTCCAGTTCCAGTGCGGTACGGTGAACACGTCGTGCTCCGCCCATTCGACGGTCTCGTCGCCGATTGTCGAGCGGCCCTCGCCTTCGACCACCGTGACGATGGCGTTGGCCGTGGTCCGGACCGGCCGGGTTTCCTGAGCCCTGGCAAGCTCCCAGGCGTAGCAGTCCATGCTGCGGATCACCGGGCCGCCGTCGACCGGGTTGGTGTAGCGCACCCGCCTGGCGCCGTCGGACGCCACCGGGGCCGCCTCCAGCGCCGCCAGGGTGCGGCTCCAGGGGTAGCGGAACATCGGCGAGTATTGCGGAGGAGGCGCGTCGGTGTCGGGCAGGTAGCCGGCGACCGCGAAGGCCCGGTCGGGAATCGCGGACAGGTCGTTTTCCCGCGCGTTGGCGCCGCCATGCTCCATGAACATCGGCCCGAGATTCTGGGCCAGCGGGATGTCCAGGGCGTCCAGCCAGACCGACCGCCGCCCGGTCGGGTTGCTGTGCTCGTGCCACGCCCAGTTCGGCGTCAGGATCAGGTCGCCGGGCTCCATCGGGCAGGGCTGGCCGTTGACCGACGTGATGCCGCCCCCCTCGATGACGAAGCGCATCGCGGACGGGGTGTGGCGATGCGACACCGCGGACTCGCCGGGCTCGAGGATCTGGATGCCGGAGAACAGGTTGGTGGTGGTAAAGCTCCTGCCGCCGAAATCCGGGTTGACCAGCATCAGCGCGCGGCGCTCGGCGTTCTCCATCGGCACCTCGCGCCCGGCGCGCTCGACGAAGGGGAGCAGGTCCTTCCAGCGCCAGATCCGCGCCGCGTCGGGCGCGCGCGGCTCGGACAGCATGACCTCGTCGCAGACCTCCCAGAACGGCCAGATCGCGGCCTCGCGCAAGATGCGGTGGAAGTCGGAAAGGGATTTCGCCTCGGCCATGCCGCACCTCCCCGATGCCCGGTCGCCCGTCCGATCGCGATGTTAGAACATGCCCGGCCGGTGCGCCAAACCGCCGCTTCAGATCGGCTCCAGCCGGGGCGGGGCGGCGCGGGTGCCGGAGCCGCGCGTGGGCATCATCGGGACGGCGAAGCCCTGCTGGTGGCTGGCGCGGGTGATCACGGTGAACTTCCACAGCGCGCCGCCGGCGACGGCGAGGACACCGCCGAGCCCGATCGCCCAGGCCGATAGCGGGCCGGCGATCGCCAGCCCGGCCAGGCAGAGAAGCGCCGGAGCGGCGTGGCCGAAGACGGTCACGAGGGGCGCGACGGCGTCGATCTCGGCACGGGCGAGCGGCCCGATTCCCCGGGCGGCGGCGGTCCTGCGGTAGCGCTGCCAGAGCACGCCCGTGGCGAGCGACAGCGCGACGATCGCCCAGGCCGCGCCCGCGGCTGCGCCCGTCCCCATCACCTTGATCAGGAAGGCGACCGCGCCGGCCCCTTCGAGCAGGCCGGAGAGCGCAATCAGCCACGGCATCGACGGCGCCCGCCAGGCCGGGATCCCCTTGCCCGCGAACAGGATCCGCGCCTGGCAGTAGAGGAAGGCCGCGCCGGCCAGCGCCACGGCGGCGTGGAGCGCGGGGTGCGGCCAGAGGACATCGAGCGCGAGCGCCGGGTAGAGCACGGCCACCGCATAGGTCTCGCGCGTCATCCACGAGCTCTGCGGGCGCAAGAGCACGTAGAGGAAGCGCAGCTTGCGGCCGATCTCGAGAAAGACGAAGAACAGCCCCGCCGCCATCAGCACGGCGGCGACGAGGTAGATCTCGACCAGCGCCTCGGCGCCCAGCATGCCGAACAGCGCCGCGAGGCCGGCCACCGCCATCGCCCCGCCCGACAGCCCGCCGAGGGTAAAGTTCATCGCCGCGCGGGCGTCCCAGAAGGTCTGGCGCGGGCCGACCAGCGGGTTTTCCGAATCGCTCATCGCCGCATCGCTCGTATCGGCGGCCTCGGCCGGCCGCCCCGGCGTCGCGTTGGGCACGTCGTAGAGGTAGCGGATCTGCGGATCGGTGCCGAGCTCGGCATGCATCTGGAAGCTCGCATTGTCGCTGGCGAGCCGGGACACGTTGCTGTCGGGGTCGGCGAAATCGCCGAAATGGAGCGCCTGGGCGATGCAGGAGGCGGCGCAGGCCGGCGTGTATTCGAGATCGACGCCCGGGGTAAGCCCGAGCGCCGCCGCCTCATCCACCCGTTCGACGCAGAAGGTGCATTTGTTGGCCACACCCACCCGCTCGTCATGCGCGACCCGCGCCTCCTGCGCCGTCGGCTCGCCGTAATACCAGCCGGTGTCGTGGGCGATGGTGCGCGCCTGGTAGGGGCAGGCGACCGCGCAGTAGCCGCAGCCGATGCAGGTGTCGTAGTCCATCGTCACCAGCCCGTCGGCGCGCTGGCGGGTCGCGCCGGTGGGACAGACCGGCACGCAGGGCGGCTCGGCGCAATGCTGACAGCCGGTGACCAGGAACAGCCGCTCGACATCCGGGTAGGTGCCGCGCTCGACATCGAGCACGCGGCGCCACTGCACCCCGGGCGGGGTGTCGTTGGCGTGCTTGCAGGCGATCGCGCAGGTCTGGCAGCCGACGCAGCGGTTGAGGTCGACCACCATGCCGTAGCGCGGGCTCATCGGCGGCCCCTCAGCCGGCATCGCGGCTGAGCCTGACCCGGGCGAGGTCGGCGCCGCTCCCGGTCCCGTCGGTCAGGCTGAGCGACAGCGCGGTGAGCGAATTCAGGCTGGGGAGATCGAGATCCTTGGCGAACGGCGTCGCCCAGTGGTCGAACTGGCCGATCATCAGCACGGTGTCGGGGCGGATGCCCTCGCGCAGCACGGCGCGGCCCCGCGTGATGCCGGTGGGCGATTCGATCGCCACCCGATCGCCGTCGGCGATGCCGAGCTTCCGCGCCGTCGCCCGGTTGACGATCACCCCCTTGTGGCCGGCGATGTTGTTGGCGACCTCGTTGATCAGCGGGATGCCGACATTGGCGCCCCAGGAGTACTGCATCGAGCGCGCGGTCAGCGCCCAGAGCGGGTAGGAATCGGGGTCCTCGCCGACCTCGCTGGCGAAATTCGCCCAGATGTCGGGGAAGGGCTTGTAGCCCGGCAGGGGCTCGTACTCGTCGAGCTGGCGGTCCCACCAGTTGACGCCGATCTCGTGCAGCCGCTCGGCGAGCTCCGCGCCGTGGCGCATCAGGCGTTCCTGGTAGGGCATCTCGAAGCGCAGCCCCTGCTCCTTCAGCGTGGGGTAGAGGTACCAGTCGAGCTGCGGGAACGGCCGCAGCATGAAGCCGTTCTCGCGGAACCAGTCGATGCCGTGCACCTCTTCCCCGCCGGTGAGGTCGTGGCTCGCCGCCTTCGCGACCGCGTCCCAGACCGCCTCGACCGGGTGCGGCTCCGCGACGTCGAGGCTGAAATCGTAGCCCGCCTTCTCGTCCGCGAGCCTGGCCCCGGCGGCGCCCCGGTTGATCGCCGCGTTGTAGCCTTCGAGGATTCCCACCCGCCGGGCGAGCTCGGTGGCGATCCAGGTGATGTCCCGGCAATCGACCACCGGGTCGGCGACCGGCTGGCGCACCGCCCAGCCCTGATGCGTCCAGAACTGCTCGGTGAACTTGGTCGAGCCGATCTGGATCAGCTGCAGGCTCTCCAGATCCGTCGCCTCGGGCAGCAGGATGTCGGCCATGTGGTTGGTCTCGTCCCGCGTATAGGCGAAGGAGACCGTGAAGGGGAACTCGGCGATGCGCTCGGCGACCTCGGGCGCGTTCCACGACGAGATCGCCGGGTTGGTGCGGTAGTTGATCCACATCGCGGGCTTGGCCTGCTCGGGCCAGGCATCGGGCAGCTTCTTCTGGAACAGCCAGGGCAGATGCGCCGGGCCGAGCGCCGGCGACCAGGCCGAATCGGCGGCGAGCGGCACCAGCGTCCGGTAGGCGTTGCGGATATGCGGCTTGGCGGACCAGTCCTCGCGCGTCGTCGGGTTGAACGGGTAGTCCATGATCCCGTCGCCCTGCGACCGCACCGTGAGGTGGCGGTTATAGGCCGGCCGGTTGAGCTTGACCGCGGTCCCCAGCGTGCCGCCCGGCACTTCGAGCGCGCCCACCAGCGCCGCCAGCAATGTGCGCGCCCAGCAGGTCTGGTAGCCGCCCCAGCCGTTGTTCACCCCCTTGCCCAGCATCACCGCGACCGGGCGGAAGGGGAGCGTCCTGCCCTCGATCTCGATGGTCTCGCCGACCAGCGCGTGCGCCAGGTACTCGTCGGCGACGCGGCGGATGCGCTCGGCCGGCACGTCGCACTCGGCCTCCGCCCATTCCGGGGTGAAGCCGCGGACATGGTCGAGCAGGAGCTGGAAGGCCGGCCTGGCCTCGGCGTCGTCATGCGTCCAGACCGCCCCGTCGGGACCCTTCTCGATGCCCGGGACGCGATACGCGCCCTCCAGCGCGGGCTCGGCGATGGCGCCGTCGAAGGGCTTGTCGCGTCCGTCGGCGAGGTCCCGGACCAGCGGCTTTCCGGTCTCCGGTTCGCGCAGATAATATCCATTGGGACCAACGAGGTAGGGTGATGTTGTATCGTTCGAGATGAACTCGAAATCGCACACCTCGCGCCAGTCCCGCTCGATCAGGATGCGATGGATCAGGGCGAACAGGAAGGCGGCGTCGGTCTTCGGCCTGATCGGCAGCCATTCCGCCGACATCGCGCCGGTGATCGAGAGATGCGGCTCGACCTGGACCCGCTTGAGGCCGCGCACCCTGGCGTCGGCCTGGCGCCACACCCCGGCCACCCCGCCGGAGGCCTCGACATTGTTGCCGCAGTTGATGACGTAGTTGCAGTAGGGCGTGTCGGGCGAGACGATGAAGGCGCGGTGCCACAGCTCGCCATAGAGGTGCTCCGAGTGGTAGCACTTCACCCCCTGCCCGCCGCCGAAGCCGAGATCGACCGGCCCCCAGGCCGACAGGAAGGCCGGGAAGGTACCCATGTACTGGGTCGGCGTGCCGCCGCCGCCGAAGCTCGCGGCGAGCCGGGGCAGCCCCTGCTCGTCCGCCACGCCCTGCTCGCGGATCCCGCGCATCTTCGCGGCCACGATGTCGAGCGCCTCGTCCCACGAGATCGGCACGAAGCCGGGGTCCTCGTCCCGCCCCTTCTTCGGGTTGGTGCGCTTCATCGGCTGGGCGACGCGGTTCGGGTTATAGGTCTTCTGGATCAGCCCGTAGGCCTTGACGCAGACCCGCCCGCCGCCGGGGTGGCGGTCGGCGATGTCGTAGTTGGACTCGATCCGGGTGGCGATGCCGTCCTCGACCTCGACCTTCATCAGGTCCGGCCCGGCGACGCATTGATAGCAATAGACCGGGACCTTCTTCCGGTCGGCGATCTTCGGCGCCGTCCCCGTCATGTCAGACTCCGTTCCCGAGGATGCGCCGCGCCGATTCGGCCAGCGCCTCCTGCTTCGCGCGCAGGCCGCGATAGCGCAGCCTGCCGCCTCGCTTGACGATCCTGCCGCCGATCATAACCGTATCGACATTGGACGGGTTGGCGTGGAAGACCACCGACTCGACCGCATCGTGCACCGGAAAGAGATTGATATGCGAGCCGTCGATCAGGATCAGGTCGGCCGCCTTGCCCGGGGCGAGCGAGCCGATCCGATCCTCCAGCCCGAGCGCCCGCGCGCCCTCGATCGTCGCCCATTCGAGCGCCTCGCGCGGCGGGATCGAGAGTTCGGCCGCGGCTCCGGTCCTGGCGGTCCGCTTGTTGTCGAGCGCGCGCTGGGTCTGCAACGCCATCCGCATGACGGTGAACATGTCGCCCGAGATGTTGGATTCGACATCGACCCCGAGCGAGGGCCGGGCGCCGAGCGCCCGCAGCCGGCCGGTGAGCGGGGTGCCGTGGCTCATCTGGAGCTCGACCTCGGGGGTGACGGTGACCGACACCCCGTGATCGACGAGCAGCTTCAGCTCGGCGTCGCCGAGGAAGTTGCCGTGCACCAGATTGTGGTCCGGGCCGAGCAGCCCCCGCTTCGCGAGCCTGCGGTAGCCGTTGCGGTTGAGCCGGGTCGGTGCGCCCCAGCTGTGGGCGCTGATCGTGAGCCCGTATTCGCGGGCCAGGCGGAAATCGTGCTCGGTCACCTCGAAGGTCGAGAAATCGGGGCCGAGAGCCGCCATCGCCAGGGTCACCCGGGCGTCCCCGGAGGCGAGCCGGCCCTTGCGCAGCCGCTCGATCTCGCCCCTCGGATGGGGGATGTGGCTGTAGGGCGGCGCGCCCGGCTTCGCGTCCGGCTTGGGCGAGCCGTGGCCGAACACCGCGCGGACGCCCGATTCCTCCAGCCCGTCGATCGCCGCGTCGCTATGCGCCGGCGTCGCGTTGTTGTGGCACCAGTCGAAAACGGTCGTCGCGCCGCAGGCGATCTGGTTGAGCGCGCCGACCAGGTTGGCGATATAGGTGTCCTCGGCGGTGTAGCGTGGCGCGATCCGCGCGTGCATGGCCGCCAGATACTGGGGGATCGACCAGTTGCCGGCGATGCCGCGGATGCCGGTCTGCCAGGTATGCAGATGGGCGTTGACGAAGCCCGGCATGGCGATCATGCCGGCGGCGTCGACGGTGCGCGCCCCCGGCGCCCGCAGCCGGCGGCCGATGCGCGAGATCGTGCCGCCCTCGACCACGATGTCGCCCTCGGGCAAATCCCCGACCGCCGCATCCAGGCTCAGGATCCGGGCGTTCCGGATATGGATCGCGGCAGGCAACGGCCGCGCCCTAGAGGAAGGTGAGCCCGCCGTCGGGCTGCAGGTTCTGGCCGGAGATGTAGCTCGCCTCCTCGGAGCACAGGAACAGCATCGCCTTGGCGAGGTCGTGGATCGTCCCCTGGCGCTTGATCGACTGGCGCTCGGTGTATTCCTTGAACCGCTCGCGCGGCACCGACGGGCGCTCGACTTCGGTCTGCATGACGCCGGGCCAGAAGGTGTTGACGGTGATGTTCCACGGCCCGAGCTCGCGCGCCATGGAGCGGGTCATGCCGACCACCGCCGATTTGGTGGTGATGTAGTGCAGGTAGTTGGGCAGCCCCATCACGAAGGTCGCCGAGGACACGTTGACGATGCGCCCCCACTTCGCCTCCTGCATGGCCGGCACCACGGCACGGGCGCAGAAGAACGAGCCGGTGACGTTGACGTCGACCGCGCTCTTCCACTCGTCCACCGGCAGCTCCCAGAACGGCGCCATGGTGATCCGCGAGAACACCGCGGCATTGTTGATCAGGCAGTCGATGCGGCCGTACTCGGCCAGCGTCTTCTCCGCCATGTTGGTGGCCGAGTCGAGATCGGCGACGTCGGTCTGGACGGCGAGCGCCCTGCCCTGCTTGGCGCGCACCTCGTCGGCGACCCGCTCGCCCGCCTCGCCGTCGAGCTCGGCGATGACCGGAATCGCGCCCTGGGCGGCGAAGTAATGGGCGTAGCCCCGGCCGATGCCCTGGCCGCCGCCGGTGACGATCACCACGCGGTCCTTGAGGCTGTGATAGGTCGCGCTCTTGTCGACCTCGATTTCGTCGTAGTCGATATGCCCGATCTCGGTCATCCGTCCCTCTCCTTGTGGCGCAAGCGACTATCGCGCAACAGCCGGGCGGGCGCTAGCCGACGACGCCGGCGGCGCGCAGCTCCGCGATCTCGGCCTCGTCGCAGCCGAGCAGCTCGCTCAGCACCTCTTCGCTGTGCTCGCCGAGCAGCGGCGGCGGCAGGCGGATCCCGGCCGGCGTGGCCGACAGCCGGAGCGGGCTCGCGATCAGCCTGGCCGGCGCGCCGCCCGCCGCCTTGTGCGGCATTTCGGCCACCATGCCGCGCGCGTTCACATGGGGATCCTCGAACACCTGGTCGAGCCGGTTGATCGGCCCGCAGCCGATCCCCGCCGCCTCCAGCGCCGCCAGCCAGTCCGCGCTCGACCGCGCGGCGAAGACCGGGCGCAGCGCCCCGATGCACGCCTCGCGGTTGCGCACCCTGGCGTCGTTGGTGGCGAAGCGCGCGTCGCCGGCGAGGTCCTCCCGCCCGACCATGCCGCAGAACCGGCGGAACTGCCCGTCATTGCCGATCGCCACCACGATGTAGCCATCGGCGGTGGCGAAGACCTGGTAGGGCACGATATTGGGATGCGCGTTGCCGAGACGGCCGAGATCGCCCGAATAGAGGTAGTTCATGCCGGCATTGACCAGCCAGGCGACCTGGGTGTCGAGCATGCCGATATCGATGTACTGGCCCTCGCCGGTCAGCGCGGCGTGGCGCAGCGCGGCGTTGACCGCGACGGCGGCGAACATGCCGGACATGATGTCGGCGATCGGCACGCCCACCTTCTGCGGCTCGCCGTCGGGCTCGCCGGTGATCGACATGATCCCGCCCATCGCCTGGACCAGGAAATCGTAGCCCGGCCGCTCGGCATAGGGGCCGGTCTGCCCGAACCCGGTGATCGAGCAATAGACCAGCCGCGGGTTGGCCTCCCGGAGGTCTTCGTAGCCGAGACCGTAGCGCGCGAGATTGCCGGTCTTGAAGTTCTCGACCAGCGCGTCCGCCCCGGCGGCCAGCCGGCGCACGATCGCCTGCCCCTCGGGCTTCGAGACGTCCAGCGCCAGCGAGCGCTTGTTGCGGTTGGCGCTCATGAAATAGGCGCTTTCGGCGGTGTCGTTGCCGTCCGCGTCCTTGAGGAAGGGCGGCGCGAATCTGCGCGTGTCGTCGCCCGCGCCGGGGCGTTCGATCTTGATCACGTCGGCGCCCAGATCGCCGAGGATCTGCGTGCAATAGGGCCCGGCGAGCACGCGGGTCAGGTCGACCACCCTCACCCCCGCCAGCGGCCCTCTGTCCTGGTTCATCGCCACCTCCCGAAGCTGGCGTCTATCTAGAGCAAATGGCGGGCCGGCGGAACCGCCGCCCGTCCTTCGACACGGCCCCCCGGCTTCGCCCGGGACGGGCTGCGCCGCGTATCGAAGAACGGCTCAATCGGCGTCGAACTCGCTGGCGAAGGTGGCGGCGAGGCGGTCGGCGAAGCGGGCGGCGGCGACCGGCAGGACGCGGCCGCGCAGCTGTCCCATGAAGAGCAGGCCGGGCGGCATGTCGCGCGGGTCGACCGGCGGGCTCGCGAGGTCGGGCCTGGCGCATGCCTGCGGGATGCCGACCGGGATCTGGAACGAGACCATGCCCCCCGAGGCGGCGTGGTTGAGCAGGAATTCGTAGCTGTCGGACTCGACCGCGGGGGCGAGCTGGGCGCCGGAAGTCGACGCGACGCTCTCCAGCAGGAAGCGCAGCCCGTCGGGCGCGGCGGGAAGGGCGAGCGGGTAGTTGAGGCATTCGCCGAGCCGGACCGTCTCGCGGCCGGCCAGCGGGTGGTCCCGCGCCATCACGCAATGGACCGGCTGGCGGATCGTCGTGAGGGTCTGGAAATCGCCGAGGCGGGGCGGTTCGAAGATCAGCGCGATGTCGGCGGCGTATTCCGACAGCGCCCGTTCCGCCGATTCGCGGTCGTGCACCAGGGCGTTGAAGGTGACCGCCGGATGCTCGCCGCGATAGGCCTCGATCTCGCGCGGCAGGAAATGGGGCATCAGGGCCTGGGCGCAGGCGATCGCGACATGGCCCCGCCGCACCCCGGAAAGATCGGCGATCTGCGAGCGCACCCGCGCCATGTCGGACATCTGGTTGCGGATATGGTGCAGCAGGAGCTCGCCGGCCGTATTCAGCCGCACGCCGCGCGGCAGGCGTTCGAAGATCGGCACCCCGAGCTCGTCCTCCAGCGACAGGATGCGCCGGTTGAGCGCCGAGGCGGTGATCGACAGCACGTCGGCGGCGCGGCGGATCGAGCCCGCTTTGGCGACCTCCTCGACATAGTGCAGGGGCGCGAGGTGTCTCATCGGCGTATCCCCGATCGTTCGAAATTTTGCATCGGTCCGATGAGAAAGTAACAGCAGATCGCGACAGTGGGCAAAGCTAGATTGCACCGCCGGCCCGCGCACCGACGAGCGCGACGCCCACGCCCTCCAGCCGGAGAACCGGGATGAAGAAATTTGCCGTAACGGTCGCCGCTGCTCTGGCGGTCGCGGCGCTGGCCTCGCCGGCCCGGGCGGCGGTGTCGGCCGAGGCGGCCTATGTGTTCAACAGCTTTTCGTTCCTGGTCTGCGGCGCGCTGGTGATGTTCATGGCGGCCGGCTTCGCGATGCTGGAGTCGGGGCTGGTGCGCGCCAAGAACACCGCCGCGATCTGCCTCAAGAACATCGCGCTGTACTCGATCGCCGGGCTGACGTTCTACCTGATCGGCTACGACCTGATGTACACCGGGGTGGATGGCGGGATCGTCGGCTCGCTCGCCCTGCTCTACAACCCGAGCGATCTCGAACTCGCGCTGATCAACGCCGACGACGCGGGCAAGGACGCCGCGCTGGCCGCGCTGATGAAGGCCGGGACCGGCTACTCCTCGATGTCCGACTGGTTTTTCCAGATGGTGTTCGTCGCGACCGCCGCTTCGATCGTCTCCGGCGCGCTCGCCGAAAGAATCCGGGTGTGGCCCTTCATGCTCTTCGTGGTCCTGCTGACCGCGGTGATCTACCCCGTCATCGGCGCCTGGACCTGGGGTTCGGGCTGGCTCTCCGAGATGGGCTTCTCCGATTTCGCCGGTTCGACCATCGTTCATTCGACGGGCGGCTGGGCGGCGCTCGCCGGCGCGCTGATCCTCGGCGCGCGCAAGGGCAAGTACGGGCCGGACGGGCGGGTCAACCCGATGCCGGGCGCCAACATCCCGCTGGCGACGCTCGGCACCTTCGTGCTGTGGCTCGGCTGGTTCGGCTTCAACGGCGGCTCGCAGCTCGCCCTCGGCTCGGCGCTCGACGCCGCGGCGATGTCGATCGTCTTCGTCAACACCAACCTCGCCGCGGCCGCCGGCGTCGTCGCCGCGATGGCGCTGACCCAGATCCTTTACAAGAAGATCGACCTCACGATCACCCTGAACGGCGCGATCGGCGGGCTGGTGGCGATCACCGCCGGCCCCGACTTGCAGAACCATCTTCTGGCGATCGCGGTCGGCGGGATCGGCGGCGTGCTGGTGGTGTTCGCGGTGCCGCTGCTCGACAGGCTGAAGATCGACGACGTCGTGGGTGCGATACCGGCCCATCTGGTGGCCGGGATCTGGGGCACGCTCGCCGTCGGCATCTTCGGCGCGGGCGACTTCCTGGTTCAGCTCACGGGCGTGGTCGCCGTCGGCGCCTTCGTGATGATCGCGTCCGGCATCGTCTGGTTCCTCATCCGCGCCACGATCGGGCTGCGCGTCGACGGGGAGGCGGAAAGCCTCGGGCTCGACCAGGTCGAGCTCGGGATCGAGGCCTATGCGGAGTTCGGACAGGGCTCGCGATCGATCTGACAGTTCCCGCGGGTACTCGGCCGTCCGGCCCCGCTGCCAGTCGTGCGGCGGTCGGTCGGCCCTTTTTTTGCGGGATCGAAGGACCCCTACGCCGCGGCGTCGAGGAAGCCGGCCGCGATGTCCTGGAACACGCCGGCGCCGTAGGCGTAGCAGGCGGTGCCGACCTGGACCCCGGCGGCGCCGGCGGCGACGTAGTCGATCGCGTCCCGGCCGTCGAACACCCCGCCCACCCCGACCACCGAGACGCGGGGCGGCAGGAGGGCGCGAAGCTGCACCACATGGCCGAGCGCGACCGGCTTCAGGGGGCGCCCGCCGAGACCCGCGAGCCCGTTGCCGCCCATCGCCTGGCGCCCGCCCTCATAGGCGAAGGCGTTGGGCAGCGTGTTGACCGCGACCACCTCGGAGATGCGCCGGTTCGCGGCGACGATCCCGGCGAGGCGCTTGAGCAGCAGCGGGTCGGACGGCGCGAGCTTGACCGCGAGCGCGATACGCGCCGGCGCGATCTCGCCGGCGATCCGGCAGATGGTCTCCGTCAGCTCGGGGTCGAGCGCGAAGACCGGCTTCTGGTCGACCCCGTCCCACACATTGGGGCAGCTCAGATTGATCTCCAGGCAGTCGATGTCGAACGCGCCGAGCCCGGCGACCAGGTCGCGGTAATCGTCGACCGAAAACCCGGCGACGCTGACCCGGAGCCGCTTGCCGGAGGCGTGCACCCGCTCGGCGATCCCCTGCATCCGCGCGCGGTACCAGGCGAGCCCGGCATTGGGCAGGCCGAGCGCGTTGAGCGAGGCGCCGCTCGCATCGTCGATCCAGAACGTGGTGCCGGAATTGCCCGCGCGCGGCAGCGCCGTGACCGAGCCGAGATTGATTTCGGTGACCGGCGCGGCGCGGAACCGCTCGACATCGTCGAGCGTCTTGCACATCCCGGCCGCGTTCATGAATTTCAGCTCGTCCACGGCGGACCCTCCTGCGGGACCTCAGGCAAAGGCGCGCTCCCGGTTGCGCGGTCCCGGGGCGACGATCGGCTCGAGCACGCCGAACACCCAGAGCAGGATCGCCATGCGGACGAACAGCCCGTTCCGCGCCTGCTCGAAGTAGCGCGCCTGGGGCAGGCGGTCGATCGCCTCGGGCAGCTCCCGGTTGCGCGGCAGGGGGTGCAGCACGACGGCATCCGGGCCGAGCGAGGCGGCGAGCTTCTCGGTGAGCGCGTATGAATCGCCGCCGGGAGCGACCGCGTGGCGCTCGCTCTGGGTGCGGGTCATGTAGATCACGTCCGACCCGGCGACCAGCGCCGGCGTCAGCGCGTCGTGCATGGCAACGGGCAGCCCGCAATCGCGTACCAGCCCCTCGACCGGCCGGGGGATCTGCATGACGTCGGGCGCGACGAAGTTGACCGCCCCGGCGAACCCCGACGAGGTGCCTTCCAGCATCGCCGCCAGCCAGGCCAGCGAATGCACCGTCCGCCCCTTGAGCAGATCGCCCACGAAGGTGACGCGGAGGTCGCGCCGGCCGGGGAACCGCTCGGCGATGGTGAACAGGTCGAGCAGCGCCTGGGTCGGGTGCTCGCCGTCGCCGTCGCCGGCGTTGATCACCGGCACGTCGCTCACCGAAGCGGCCCGCGCCGCCGCCCCCTTCTCCTTGTGGCGCAGCACGATCACGTCGCCATAGCCGCTCTCGATGCGGATCGTGTCTTCCAGCGATTCGCCCTTGATCGCCGACGAGAACTCGGCCGCGTTCTCGGTGGTGATGACCTTGCCGCCGAGCCTGGCCATCGCCGCCTCGAAGGAATGCCTCGTGCGGGTCGAGGCCTCGTAGAACAGCGAGACCATCACGTGGTCGCGCAGCGCGTTCCAGTGCGGCGACCAGCGCACCCGCGCGCCCCGGCCCCTGCCGGCGTGCTGGCGTTTGGAAGCGGCGGCGGATTGGAACAGGGATTCGAGAAAGCCCGGGGTGAAGTCGCGTACGGTTAAGACGTGGCGGAGCATCTCGACCCGTTGCGGTCCATCGGTTTGCGCCCCGAAAGGTAGGGAGCGAAAGGCGAATCGCCAAGATGTGGTGTGAGAATTCGGATCGCCCACAACATGTCGGAGCACGAAGCGCGGAGTGGCCTGCCCTGAGCTTGTCGAAGGGGAGAAACCTCCCTCGTCATTTCGACCGGAGCGCCGGAGGCGCGGAGTGGAGAAACCTCCCTGCCCCATGGGGACGAGGTTTCTCCACTGCGCCGCGCTCCGCACGGCTGGGCCCCGGATCAAGTCCCATAAGCGCTAACTTGTTATAGATTGCTGTAGATGTCCCGTTGAGGTCTTCGGCGGCGTGGAGGTTCGGCGAGGGCTTTGGCGATGTCGTTCCAGCCGTCGATCGTCCGGGCGAGGCCGAAGGGCGGCTCGATGGCGCTCTGGACCTCGT